>Ga0208157_1000101_pt1 | contig 56613 bp, 75 predicted proteins | sample 5_EtaG_FD_184077 | JGI IMG/M metagenome (GOLD analysis project Ga0208157, IMG submission 184077) | Marine viral communities from the Subarctic Pacific Ocean - 5_ETSP_OMZ_AT15132 metaG (SPAdes) (version 2) | ecosystem: Environmental > Aquatic > Marine > Oceanic | place: Pacific Ocean | collected...
TACTCGGTGATGTAAGGTCTCGATTAGTCGTTATCCGATTGTCTATATAGAGAGCCAAGCCTAGTCATCTTGTGAGCCTCATTTCTGAGCCGTTTTGTTGGTACAAATGTACGCTAAATTTTTGAGGTATGCAAATTATTTTCATACTTTATTGCCTTGTAATCTAGTGAATTGCTATCTTTCAACTTACTCCTAATTCGGTTTACTAGATAGGGGGGGTAATTTGTTGCTAGTGTTACTCTAGTACTTTCCAAGTTTTACTCTAGTGAGTCTGTACTGATACTAGATAGCGTGGCTACCTTTTGTCCCTAATGTTTTACTAGATGGGGCGTTTCAAAATTTCAACTTTATACCCAAACCTCGTTCGATTTGTTGGTACAAAGATACGAAAAAAAATTGCATATTACCAAACAAAACAACAAAAAACTTTCATTGTTATCTAGTAAAAAAAATTGTTTTGCTGGTGGTTAGGTTTGCATACTTTCCTTATCTAGAAAAACTAGGTTAAGATTTTGGGGTTGGTGTGTGGTGTTTGTTGGGGTGTTGTTCTCTCACATCTAGTTAGACTAGAGAGAAAGCGAAAGTATTCTGTATCCGAGCAATCCCTATCTAGTTCCCCCTCTAGTATTTACTTTGCAAAGGTTGTTAGGTTGGATTTGATGTTCTTCTCTAGTGAGCGATAGTGTCTAGTACATTCTGTACCCTAGTGGCTATCTAGGGGGCTACATAAAAACGATGTTTGTAATGCTAGGTTGCGTTATCTAGTACCCCACCCCGTTTTGTATTTGCGTTTTGGTGTATGTGTGTGCATGTGTATATATACATATTATCCCAAACCCCAACGTATCTCACCATTTTTTTATATATTTGCCTTCGTGGCTAAATTAATAAAATATCAAAATGGCGGAATAAGACCAAAGCCTAGAAAGGGTAATGTTTATGTTGATAAAAATAAAATCTCTGACAAACCTATGTTTAAAGGTCAAAAACCTTCAACACACTTAATGGCTTATGGAGAAGCAGATGGTAAGTTTGTAGCTTATCCTACATTATTTCAAAAAGATGACGGTACGTTTTACATTCCAGATGACCCTTTTAAAGAGGCTATAAAAAATAAAGAGATATATAAGTTTGAAACAGAAAAAGAAGCTGCTGATTTTTCTGGACCAAACGCTAGTTGGAAAAATAAATAATGGCTAGACTCAAGAAAAATCGTGACCCCAAAGTAGGTACAGGCAAGAAGCCGAAGGGCAGCGGAAGAAGACTATATACTGATGAGAATCCCAAGGATACTGTAGGTATTAAGTTTGCTACAGCTGCTGACGCTAGAGCTACTGTGGCCAAGGTTAAAAGAATAAATAAACCTTATGCTAGAAAGATACAGATTTTAACTGTTGGAGAGCAAAGAGCAAAGGTAATGGGTAAGACCCAAGTAGTAAGTATATTTAAAAAAGCTAAAGAGCAACTAAAAAAACAACACAATAAAAATGGCTAAATTTATAAAATATCAAAATGGTGGTATACCTAACGATTTAAAAAAGAAATTTGAATCTGCTGGTTATGAATCTAATAAGGATGGAACTAAGTTTACTAAAGGTAATAGAGTTTTTAAGTTAAATAAAGACGGAACATATAACTTTATTGATAAAGGACAAAGAAAAGAAAATTTAAAAAACATAGGTGTAAAAACACTTAGAGCTATTCCTGATATAGCTACACTTGGAGTAACTTCTTTAAGTAGATTTGACACTACTGATAGAAGAATAAAGCCATCTAAAAAAAGTGATATAGACCCAAGCAAAGTAGAAACTATTTTAACTAAACAAGAAGAAAAAGATGCTAAAATAGCTGAGAATGCAAGAATACGTAAAGAAAAGGAGGAACAGAAAAAACAACAAGCTATAGCAAACAGAGAGAAAAGACTTGCAGACCAAGAAGCTGAAAAAAAGGCTTTGTTGGAAAGAAAGCAACAAGTTAGAGAAGATTATGTAGCTCAGAAAAATGCAGAAGAGGCTGCAAGGCTAAAGGCTAGAGAAGAAGAGGCTAGAAAAAAAGCTGAGGCGGAAGCTTTAAGACAAAAGCAAGCACAAGAAGATGAACTTAAAAGACAGCAGGAAGCAGAAAGACTAGCTCCTTTTGCTGATGATATAGCTAATTTTAATAGGACTCCTAAAGGTGATATAGCACATATTGATGCTTTGCCTGATAACATAAGAGCTAGATATATGGAGAAAATACAAGCAGAGTTACAAAAAAGACAGGAAGGTGCTATTCAAATGTTGAGCCCTGAAGACTTTTTGACAAAAACCACACTTCCTGAAGGTGTGCCTATGTCTAAAGATAAGAGTGCTTCTTTTGCTGATTTTAGAAAAAACTATGGTATTAATGTTAATAACTGGAGGCCTGGACAAATAGTAACGGCTCCTGATGGTTCGACAAAAGTTTTGGTTGATATTAGACAGGGTGAAGGTAAGATTGGTCCTAATCAAAAAAAATCTAAAACATATTTAGCTTTTATGGATTTTGAAACGGAAGAGACTAAAGAACAAACATTTAATGAAGCATATAGTGATGCTGTGAAAAGTGGACTGAAATCAGGTGATACTTTTAAATTTAAAGGAAAGGACATACTTATAAAAGATAACCCCGACCAAACTACAGAAGAGGCGGCACAAGGAGAAAAGCGTAAGGAAGTCACTACAGAAACAAAAAAGCTTTCTGAAGAAATAGATAAAGCTAGATTAAATAAAACTGGCAGAAGAGGTATGATGGCTAGATTTAAAAAGGTAAATGGCTAGGCTAAAAAAGACACAGAGATATTACAACTCTAATCCTGACGCTAAGAAAAAGAAGAAGGAGTATGACACTAAATATCATAGCACTCCAAAAAGGAGAGCTTATCGTGGTATCTTAGTTAAGGTAAGAAGAGATAAAGGTGTTTATGGTAAAGGCGGTGATGATATGTCTCACGCTAAAGACGGAACTATAGCACCAGAAAATAAGTCAACTAATAGAGCTCGTAACGGCTCAGATAAAAAATCAACTAAAAGGTAATATAAATAATATTTTTATTATCTTTGAAAATTATTAAATATTTCAATTATGAAAATTCAAAAAAAATTTACTACTGCTGCCAGAGGAATGATGGCTATGAAAAAAGATGTAGCTAAAGATGTTATGGCTAATTTAGCTGAAAACGGAACGATGTTCGATAAAGACAAAGGTAAGGTGAAAGGCCCAAAGAAAGGTGCTAAAGGCATGAGGTATAATGAAGCTAAAGAAGGTATGAGAGTACAGTATAAAATGATGAGTAATGGTGGGAAGAACACTATTGGAAAAGATGAAGATTATACATTAATGTATAAAGTTGATGACCAGAAGATGAGCGGAGGTAGAGAAATACCTGAGACTGCAGTAACTAGCGAAGAAATTAAAAATTTATTTCAAAGAAACAAAATATTTCCTAGTGAAGAAAGATATTTTCAAAGTCAATTAAAGGAACTTGGCATTTCTGAACCTATTAAAAATTTAGTAACAAGTGGTAGACTAGAGTCAGAGATAAAAAAAGCTAAAGAAGCTCTTGCAGAGAAAAAATCAAAAGACTTTAAAAAAGAAATGATGGAGCAAGTTAATCAACCTTCTCAAGATAGACTTAAATCAGGTGATAAAGGTATGACCTATAAAAAAGGTCCTGGAGGAATGATGATTTCATTTGTTAGAAAAAACAAATAATATGAGAGTTAGATATAACAACGGAGGTAAAAATCCTGATAAAAAAGATGTAAAAATAAAAGGAGTCAGTACAAAAGGTTTGACTGACAGACAAATAGAAACACTTAAAAAGCATTCAAAACATCATACTGCTAAACATATGAAAGCTATGATTGATGATATGTTAAATGGTGCTACATTTTCTGAATCCCACAAAAAAGCTCAAAAGAAAGTAGGAGCAGAAAAAGGAATGGTTTACAGTGCTAATAAAGGAATGCGTCTTAAAAAATCAGGAATTGTTTCAATTAAAGTACCTAGAAAAGATATTTTAGGTAGACAAAAAATTAAGGCAAAAACTGAGGATGGCACGAAGATTAAGGTTGTTAAAGACAAAGACGGAAATATTATAAAAAGAACTGTCATTGACAGAGACAAGTTTGGTGTAAAGCGAAGAACAACTACTAAGACTAAGCCTGGCAAGAAAGAGAAAACTGTTGTTAGAGGTGGATATGCTAGACCATTTGACTCTTCTATGGGAGTAGGAGAAGGTTCAGCTGATGCAGTCGGAAAAGCTGCGGCTTCAGGATTAGCAAAAATAGCTAAGGAGATTGCAAAGAAAAAGTAAATATTATTACGACTATACTCGAAACATGAGTTACAAGGATGCTAAGAAGTTTAATGAAAAAGATGAACAACCTAAGCGTGATGAAGAGTCTATGATATATACTGAAAGTTTAAAAAATACTTTAGGTTTTGATGTTTTTATAGAGGAATTAGAAAAAGAACAAAAAGAAAAAGACAATGGCTAAATCAAAAGCACAACAAGCAGCTATCGCTATATCAATGAAAAGTAAAGGTAAAAAGCCTAAGTCTGGAGTAAAAGGAATGAAGTATAGTAATGGTGGTAAAAATGAAACTCCAGAAAGAAAGGAACTAGACCGTAAGACATTTAAAAACAAAAGCGAAGAAGATAAACAAAAACTATTTGACGAAACTAAAGAAGATAGACGTAAAAGAAGAAAAGGTGCTGCGTTAGCCTTTTTATTAAATCCAGCTAGATTTTTAGGAGAGAAAGCTGGTAAAGCTATAAGAGAAGGAAAAGCGGCTACACAAAATTTACCTAAAGGAATAGGAAGAGAAGTAACTAGGTCTAATGTGAATAAACTTTTAGATGCTATCAAACAAAAGGGTATTAGTGCTGCAGATAGAATAAATAAATCAAATATTTCTAAACCTAAACCTAAAACTAAACCTGAAACTAAACCTGAAACTAAACCTAAAAATGTAACTGAAAAAAAGACTCCAGGTGAAAAGGATGTTACTAAAAAACCAGTTACTACAGAAAAGAAAGGAGCTGATACATCAAGTAGTTCTCCTTCAAAATTTGCTAAAAATTTATCTAAAGATAATTTAGCTAAAATAAGAAAGGACTCAAATGTAAATACTATTGGTAAAAAACTTCCTTTTTCTATAACTAAAGGTAAAGAAAGACCTCAGTTTAATTTAACTGAAATAAAAGGTATGAGGTTAAAAAGAACAAAGCCAACTTTAAAGCGTAAATAATTTTTATTATATTTGGAGTTATGAAAAACTCCGAAAAGAAAAAGAAAGAACAGCTAGGAATACATCCAGGAACAGCTGCTCATCGACTAAGAAAATCAATACTATACGAATTTGCTAAAAGACTAGATGTGTGCTGGTGTTATCAGTGTGGTGCTAGTATAGACAATATAGACAACTTTACTATAGAGCATAAGACACCTTGGCTTGACTCAGATAATCCTGTAGAACTTTATTTTGATTTAGACAACATAGCTTTTTCACACGCCTCATGTAATTATTCTAGTGCTAGAAGAAAAAAGGGAAAACCTTGTCCCTCTGTGACAGCCTATAGAAAAGGTTGTAGATGTGATGATTGTAAAAAAATTAGAAGCATCTACATTAGTAATAGAAGAAAAGCTAGAAATTTAGAAAAGTGGTTAGATAAAATGGAGTCTAAATCCCAGAGCTGTTAGTGTTTACAGATAAGGATGTAAATATAGATACATCTACACTACCGCTAGTTAACTGAACTACTAAAGATTTAGACTGAAACTGAGTTCCTCTTTTGTTTAATATTATTGTCTCTCCAGTTTTTAATGTTGTATTTTTCATTATAAAAACATCAGCAACACTAGAACTCTCATCATCTAAAAATAGATTGACAACACTGTCTCCAGAGTTTGTATTACATATTATTATTTCATAATTAGACTTACTTGTATTTTTAGTCTTAAACGTACTAGTAAACTCTTGCAGTATAGTAGTTGCTGTTGTATCTGTTATATTAAAAAATGATTGCATATATTATATTGTAAATATTGATGTTGCTATTATTATATTAAAGTTTCCTTGCATAGATACAGTTGAACTACCTGTACTATTACACACTGCTGGCATAACAATATCTCCTGCAGACAAACTAAAAGGAGTTGCAAGTACAGTATTAACTTTATATATTTTACTATTAGACGAACCTCCGTCATCATCACCAGCAGCAAAAAGTCTTTGAGTGTATGTTGAAGCATTACTTGTTCCTATATCAGGAGTACCTACAAATATGGCCACATCTCTAGGATTAGACTCGCCACCGTTATTTCTAAACGCTCCACTAACAGCAACTAGCTTACAGGCATGTGGCACAAACCAACCTTGTTGTTGCAAATTACTATTTATTGACATAGTAACAGTACCATCAATAGCTGTATCTCTAGCTAAACCACTGTTTATAGTAAAGCTATCAGAACCAAAACCTCCATTAGCTGCAGGCAGCTCATAGTTCGTGTTAGTAAAACTATTAGTGTTAACTTCCCAGTTCAAGTATTGATAAGCATATCGGTTATCAACGTGAGATTTTAAACCAGCAGGTGTTACTGCTCTAACTGTATCAGTTCCTGTGTCAGCTTCTGCTGTTGTAGCTAACTCAACTACACCCTTAGCAGATGCGCTAGCATCACTTGCAGCAACAGTAATTGTAGTCCCACTATTTGTAACACCTATAGGGCTAGTTCCACTTAACGTAAAATCAGCATTACCACTAGTAACCTCTGCGTTACCACTACTAGTTGAAATCCTAACTCTTTCTATATCTCCTGTATTAGTAGTATAACCAGCTCCATTAGTTATAGCATTATTATTTAAAGATATGTTAGCCGAGCCATCAAAAGCAACTCCTGCTATAGTTTTTGTGGCTGCTAATTTTGTAGCTGTTGCAGAGTTACCTGAAGTATCTGCAGCATTATTAGGAATGTCTCCAGATACAATCTCACCTCTAATAGTAGCTGAACTTTTATTTTCTACATTATTTAATGTTAGGTCTGTTTTTAATTCTGCTGTTGTTTTAGATTTTACTACTCCACTATCTTCTACTAATATATTTCCACCGCTACTTTTGGAAGCGTATGTTGATGATAGATTACCAGCTATTGTTAAGTTTCCAGACTCATCTATGGTGCAAACTACAGTGCCAGCATGGTCTTTTACTTTTACAGCATTTGTTCCGTTTCCGTCAGTGTCTAAATTTAAATTAATGTCAGTGCTACTTCCAATCTCATCTGTTGATATAGAGTTGACTGATATATTAGAATCAAGATTAACTGTTGCATCTCCTGAAGTGCCACCACTTACACTAATATTAGTACCACCTATTACAGATGTAATATCTCCAGCAGTAACTTCAGTTTCTTTTATTTTTGATATTTTAGTATTCTTAGCCATAACATTTTACTGAACTATTATTATGGTTGTAAAGTTTACTTTATCATTAGAAACTTTGATATAATTTATACCTTTTTCTAGCTTTATTCTTGTAGTATTTTTATATAGTTTATGTTTTCTACCATAGTTGTCTATAACCAAAATATCAACAGGTTCGTTAAAGTTTATGTAATCTTTTGTTGGATTAGGATAGGGAAGATATACGCTTCTCTTATACATGTTTATGTCTACAGGACCTGTCCATCCTTCTTCGCAATAACTATACAAATCATAACAAGTGTTGTCCCAAGAGTTATTACAACAGTATGGGTCAACTTGTATTACCCATTCAAAGCAAGCGTCAGGTATATAGTAAGGAACACTAGCATAACATCCAGATTCATAATAACAACTACTGTCTGCTATATTAGCTTCTATATTGTAGTTTACTGCTGTTACATCAGTACATCCTTCTACTGGTAGTATACAAGAGCCATTATCCACGTTTGCTAATGGATTATAATTTAAGGCTAAAGTATCAGTACATCCGTTTACAACATCAATACATCCACCGTTATCTGTATTGCATGTATCACAGTAATTAAATGCTGTAGGGTCTATACATCCAAATATAAGAGGTATACAACCACCATCATCTACATTTGCATTGGGATTATAGTTAAACGCACCGTCATCCATACATCCTAGAACAACTTCTATACAAGAACCCTCTAGCTCTACATTAGCTTCAGGATTATAATTCAAGGCTGTAGAATCCATACAACCAAGAACGATAAGTGTTAAACATGAGCCGTTGTCAAAATCTGCTAGGGCATTGTACTCAATGTAATTAGGATTAGTACATCCAGCGATATAATAGCAGCTACCATCGTCTGTATTTACACTATCATTATAATTAAGTGCTGTACTATCTATACAGCCATATGTTCTTTCTATACATTCATTACCACAGTAAGGCTCACCAAATATTGAAATAAATGGTGGTATTGGATTTACAAACCCACCTTCAATATCTATAGCCACATAGTCCCCTTCAGCAGAATATAAAGAATATCCACACTGCACAGCTGTAAAGTCTGATTGAAATGTTATCTGAAACTCAGCTTTTACAGGAAGACCTGCGACTAAATTAAAACTGTATGTAGTATCAAAACCATCTACTAGAGTAAAAGTGTCAATAACAGCCCAGCCGAATGGTGGTGAAATATTTGTAGCTTGTGAAACTATTAAAGAAGAACCAGCCCAGCCGTTTCCAGCTAAGTCGGTTAGTTCTAACTCATGCAGACAATTAGGTATATTAATATCAGTATTAGCTGAATCTACATAGTTAAAAGCTAAAGAATCTGTGCATCCATATATTATAGGAGTGTAACACATTCCTGTATCTTGAGTTGCTAAAAAGTTATATTCAACGTAATTAGTATCCATACAACCAAATACAGGTGGAGGTGGAGGACAGTTAGAAGTCACTATTGTGTCCATTAAAAGGTCTCCAAAATTAGCACTATCTAAAGACCATATTGTATCACCACACTGCTCTATATATATAGAGCCGTCTTCTCCTCCCCATAAGCTACCAGCTATACCATCTCCATAAGCATCTTCAACAACAAAGTAAAAACTGTCTATAGGTGCACATTCACTAGCATACTGAGGTTGATAGTCTATTATATCTAAATACGGACCACCACTCATTAAAGTGTCTCCATAAAAATCCATAATATACCAAGAAGTTTCTTCTGGGTACTGGTCAGGATTAATAGTAACATCTAACCCCCATGTTCCTGGAGGGCATTGTCCAAATGCTGTAGATATTGTAAAAACAAAAACTATTATAAATGATTGTAAATATTTAATAAATCTGCTCATTTTAAGAATATATGTTTAATTTGCTATTTAAATAGTTTCTAACTAAGTTTGATTGACCATCAGTTAAAGCACTACTATATATTAATACTTCGTATATGTGTCCTCTAAAACTAGACGTACCAGTGTTACTTGCTGCACCAACAAATTTTATATCAAAAGCATTACTATCACTATTAAAAGATATTGTACTTTCTAAATTTCCGTTTATTTTTAAGGTAAAATTATTAGAGCTAGTGTCACTTGCAGAGGCCATTCGATATTCTAAAAGCTGTTTAGTTCCGTCAGTAGCTATGGCTGTAGACGCAGTAAATTGAGCAGGATTAGTAAATGCATTATTGGCTTTTAATCTATGATTATTCGCATTATTACCTTGACCTATTCTTAAAAAGTCTGTACTATTATTAGAAGTAAGTAAACTGTTTGTTGCGGCAGCATCAGCAGAAATTGCTAAAAATATATGAAAAGAATTTAAAGTTATAGTAGAGTCTAACTCTAGAGAATCTTCATCAGAATCACCAAACCAAAGACCTCCACCGTCATCTAATCTAGGCCTATATGTATCAGCTGGATGACCTGCATCATTACCATTTCCTGATGAATCAGCCCAAGTGTCTATAGCTGCTGGGTCACTTGAAGAAGTTATACCTACGCCATTTTGAAGCCAAAGTTGTAAATTACTTATACTAGTTGGAATAAATTCAACTACTCCTCCTGCCTTAACATTACCTAATCCTAATCCTATCATAATTAAAATTTACTCATTATTAGTTCATCTATATACTCTTGAACTTCTTTTTTAGTAGCTACTAACTTAAAACTAAGGTCTGCCTGAAATCTTTTAACTTCTTCTCCCTCATCAAAAACAACTATTGTTGGAACAACAGCTATTTGATATTTAACTTGATTATTGTCTTTTTCTATTGAAAGAGATTCTTTTTCACAGTCTGATAGCTTGTTGAACCATGTCACGCTATTTGCTTCGTTGAATCCAGAATTAAAGTGAATTATTTTAACTTGACATAAACTTGATAGAGGTAATATTATTAATAATAAAAAAAATATCTTTTTCATTATTTATAAATTTTATCTTCTATTTTTTCTAATGTAACCTTTATATCTTTTACATCTTCTTGTGTTGTCATAATTGTTTGACGAATGAGTTGGTCTTTCATATCGTATTCAATTCTAGTAATTTCAGGGTCTGGGGCTACAGGTAATTCTTTAGCTTCTGCTATTTCACCTTTTAATGTAAACCACATTCCTGTCATACTTACTAAAACAACACCTAATGATATTATAGTTTCTAAGCTAAGTTTAATTTTTGTGTCTTTGCTTATCTCTTGAGCCATTTTACATTTTACATTGTTTGTCGCACCATCTTAAACATACTGCTCCAAAAGTTATACTTTTTATTATTTTACAAATTTTATTTTTCATATTTAAAATATTATATAGTTTACACCTAGTTTAAAGTCATACCACTCTCTGTTCCAATACTTATTGTATTTACCTTCAGCAAATATACCAAAATGTTTGTTAAACTTCAAGCCTAAAATTAATCCTCCAGAATAGTCATACCATTGTTCTCCATCATTAAACATATGATATGAGTATTCTCCACCATCATTGTAGTGATACGGCATTAGGTTACCCCATGAATGTAACCAGAAATTTTTAGTGTAGTGATAAAAGTCAAAGCCAACAACGACACTGTACTGCCACTGATTTTCTAATTCGTTTCTTTTTCTTTTAGCATAATCAGATAGAATACCTGGAATTACAACTTCATTCCAAACATCAGAGCTTGTTGCTATTATTTCTCCTTGAGGATTTTTATATTCACTGTTATAAACATCTACACTATAACCCTCTTCTATAGCTAGTTGAGTATAGTGAGTGTGACCTGATTCTAAAATCCAATCTTCTAAAGGATTGTATCCGTATGGTTCTGCTAGTCTAGTAACGCCACCAAAGTTAAATGATAACTTCTTTTTACCATTTATTCTAAATCTTTGTGTGGCTTCATAATATTCTATGTCTGCAAAACCATCCTTAATGTATTCTACTTTTGTAAACCATACAGGTCTAACGTATCTTATAAAGTGTTGTTGGTCAAAGTATTCAACACCCTCTTGTCTTTTGTATTCTACTTCAAACAAATATTCAAAAGAATTTCTACCTATACTAGCAGCATCACTAAATGATGATTCTGTACCATCTTTGAATGGTGATGTTCCTTCATACTGAAAACGCTGTATCTTACGGATACCCATAGACAAAGAATAATCATAAGGAATAGTTACAGTATCTGTAGAAAGAAAACTGTTATTAACTGAATATACATTTTCGTCAGCTAATGAAGTTCCACCATTAGAAGCTACATAAAAAGTAGAAAACTTAAATATATCTTTTATTTGTGAGCAACACTTTTTAGGTGCCGAACAAGCTAATACAAAAAGTAAAATTACTATTAAGTAAGATAATTTATTTTTCATGAATTATTAACTTACAGGTGTAGCTCTGGGTGCTAAGTAAATAATGCAAGAGCCACCATTTAATTCAACAAAGTCCCATGTACCATATATAGTAACTCCTTTTGGGAATGTGTGAGAAGTAGTAATTATTAGAGATTCATCTGTTGCAGTTAAATTTGTTACTGCACCAAAAGTAGTTCCTGTTTCGTCTTCTCCGTCTACTGTGCTTATAGAATTAGTTACACCTCCCATGTTTTCAAGGGCCTGAAAAGTTGTGTCTTCTAACATTGTTATAGCGGCTACATATCTGTTTGCAGAGTTTCCGTTTAAATCTGCTTTAGAGCCATCTCCATTTAAATATATAGAACCATACTGACCGAAAGAAAATTCATCGTGTTTTGTTCCTGATAATGCCATTTTATAATTTTTTAAATTCGTACAAATATAATAAAATTATCTATAAACAATTTCTTTTCCCTCAAGAACTCTATAAAACCTAGTAACTAGTAACTTACCCTTTTGAGATATAGCAAATCTTCTTTCTCTATTGTGAGCTTTTTCTAAATACACAAATATGTATCCAAGTCTATTTAACCTAGGAACTTTAATAGAGGCAAATCTATCCGAGGCTCTAAAGTTTTTTACAACATAAGTATAGTTAAAGTAAGTCATATCATAAACATGAAATAAAAACTCTATTTCATTTACTGATAATCCGTAAGCATCTCTGAAATAATAAAGGGCTGGCCTATAGTTTTTTAGGTATCCAGGATTAGGCATGTATTGAATTTAATTGTTTTGGCAAAGTTAACTATTTTATTGTATATTTGCTGATAATTAATTTTATTGAATATGTCTACTCTAGAAGGTAAGAATATAAGTGCAACTTATCAAACTTTATTAAAAACAACTTCTGATTCTGGTATTGGAACAACAACAGGTACAATAGAGGATGGAAGAGGAAATGTTAGTCCGCTTAGTTTATCTGTAAATGAAGCATCTATTAGCGGCAAGTTTGGAATAGGAATAACAAGTCCAACAAGTCAATTACATATAGTAACATCTAGTGCTCAACCTGTGCTAGTTACAGATAACTCATCAAATGAGCAGTTTTATGTTGGTGACGCAAACTCTAACTTTAATGTTAAGTTGGGAGATATTACTGACGCTTCGTCTGGTAACGATACTGTTTTATTTGTAGAGGACTCATCTAGTAGAATAATTGCAACAGCTACTAATTTTGGTATCAATAATAGCTCTCCTACAGCTACGCTTCATGTAGGTGAAAATAGTGGAACAGCTAAATTTTCATTAGGCTCTAGTACAACTGCTTTTGATATAAATGATATATTTACTGTAGATACTACTAACAGTGAAGTGACAGTAGGAGGTAGACTAAAATTAGAAAACAGACTTGACGATAGTGGAGACTATTATAAGTTAGAGGAATACTTTTATAAAAGACCTAGATTAAATGCTGATTTAGATGACACAGATGATGAAACAGAATTTGTGGCTGCTAATCAAAATTTTGAGGTTTTAGGAACTAATGCTACAAGTGCTTTAGTAGACTGGTCAACTAACTACGGTGGTATAAATGTAACTACTGCTGGAGCTGACAATGACCAAATTATTATACTACCTCATCTAGATGCTAGAGAGGATAGTCAACCTCACACAGCTTGGAGTGGTGTTAAGTTTGGAACTGAGAATAGTACCGAATGGAAGTGTGCTATAACAACTCCTTCGGCTATAACAACGATGGCTTTTTGGGCTGGAATGAAGTTGACAAATGTGCCAGCTTATGCTACTGATGATAATCAAGCTTACTTTTTGTTTGCTACGGATGATGACCATGGAGCACTAACTACTAATGGTAATTTACATTTTATATATAGTGTTGCTGGTACAGACTTTATAACTGATTTAGGCGTTACTGTTGCAGCTAGCACAACATATAAACTAGAGTTAAGATTTGATGCTTCTAGACAAATAAGTGTTTTTTGTAATGGAGTTCAAAAAGGATTAGTTACTACAGCTACAGCTGGTGGAGCTACGCAGTCTACATCTACAACAAAGAGTAGTGCTATGACTGATGATATTGACCTAATACCTTATATAGGTGTTCAGCAACATGCAGGTTCAATAACAAGAAATCTTGAGATACATTATCAAAAGATACAAAGATTACTGTTTGAGTAGAAATACTTAATCAGATAAATGTTAATTAAATTAAATAAAAATGAAAACAGAAGACCTTATTAAAGAGGTTGGCAATTCTGTAATAGATTTGCTAATCGAGAAAAACAGAGCCTACGGAGATAGCGCTACAAATCCATCAAACATATTTTCAAAGGGAAGCGCTATAGATAGTCTATGTGCTAGACTTGACGATAAGTTGATGAGAATAAAAAACAAAGGTATAAATGACCAAACAGAAGATACTATTAGTGACATCATAGGTTATTTAATACTTTTAAAAGTAGCCATAGCTAAAGAATCTAAAAATTTAGACAAAAAAGAATATCAATCTTTATACACAACATCATGGAGTTAATGGAAGACATAAAGCCTATTATAAGAAAAATTACTATAGGGGATATGAAGGAAGGGTTAACCTATGTTGTTGGTCAAACAATGATGAGAGGTCAACTTGAGGTTACTGCTATAGTTCAGGATGAAGCTGCGTGGTATAAACATCAACAAGTTGTTTATGATGTGTACGTTAAAAGAGAAGGAGAAAAATACTCAAAACCATGGAAAAGATTTTTTTCTCAACCAACTTCAATAGAGTTTGATATACAAGATAGAAACGAATATAATATAATGTAATATGAAATTAATTAAAGATAAATTTTTAGTAAAGTTAGAAAAGTTAGTAGAAGATACCGTAAAAGTTAATGGTGTAGAGATGTATTTAGACTCTAGTTATGACCCTATGAGGTTTGCTAGACAGTATGGTGAGGTAGTTATAGCTCCAGAAAGATTAACTAGTAAATATATGGATGTTAAGGTTGGAGATAGGATATACTTTCATCACTTTGTTGCTGACAAGAAAAATCAAATGGTTGAAGATGAGGATGGAAACTACATACTGCAAGTTGATGCAGGACAAATATATTGTGCTGTAAGGGATGAAGAGATAATTATGCAAAACTTTTGGTGTTTAGTTGAACAAAAAACAGAGTCAGAGAATAATTACAAAACTAACTCTGGGATATTTTTAAAGTCTACCATGGAGACAGAGGACCTTAGAGGATATTTAAGACACGCTAATCAAGAGATTTTAGATTATGGTGCTAAAATAAATGATGAGGTTATATTTTCAGAAAACTCTGAATACAACATGAATGTAGAGGGCAAGGAGCTTTTAAGAATGAGAAATATAGATATATTAGCTGTAATAGAGTAATGAGTATAGATGTAAACAAAAAACTAGAGGAGCTTATGCAGGCTGGTTTAGAGGCTTACGAAATACTTGTTGAAGAGATTAAAAGACCTTTAGACGAAGAGTTACAAGATGATAAAAGGCGTAACGCTATGAAGGCAAAAAAAGAATGTTTTCTTGACGCTAAAGACATACTTTCATCTATTAAAAAAATAGAAAATCAAATAAATGGAGAAGAAGACTCCGAAGAGTTAGAAGAAGAAAAAGCTTTTACTGCTGGGTTTGTAGAAAAATACGCTAAAAAATAATGCCTGAATTTGAAGAAATATCTGGAATAAAAATTCAGCTTCCTGAGAAGCCGAAAAAAAAAGATATACTATTTTCAAATCTTCCAAAGAAAAAACAAAAATGGTCCAGAACAGAAATGCCCTCTGGTCTTTCTCCTGATACAGCTTCAAAGTACGCTGATTTTATTAATCAAGAGTTTGATAGAAGAGCTAACGGGGTTTGGTTTATGAACAATGGTGTTCCTACTTACATTACTGGAGAGCATTATTATTATTTAAACTGGTGTAAATTAGATATAGGATATCCAAACTACAGGGATAGAGATAGAAGATTCTATATGTTTTGGGACCACTGCACAAAAGACCCTGATTGCTTTGGTTTAGTGATGGTGAAACATAGGCGTGAAGGAGCTTCTTATAAGGGTGCAGCCATGTTGTTATATGAGGTTACTGCAAATTACAATGCTCATGGAGGTATTATAAGTAAAACTGGTGCTGATGCTAAATCCCTGTTTACTGACAAAATGGTTTACATGTTTAGGAATCTTCCTTTTTTCTTTCAGCCTATCATTGATGGTTCTGACAATCCAAAGTCTACATTAAGTTTTAATCAGCCAGGTCAAAAGATTAGTAAAAACTTTAAAACAGTAACTAAGTCTGAAGCTCTTAATTCTAAGATTGACTGGAGAAATACTAAGGAAAATTCATATGACTCCGTAAAGTTATTGAGATATTTATGTGATGAGGCAGGTAAGTGGGTTGACGCTAATGTAGAGAAGAACTGGGAAGTTGTTCGTTCTTGTTTAACTTTAGGTGATAAAATTATTGGTAAATGCTTTATGCCTTCTACTGTTAATGAGTTGTCAAAGTCTGGTGGAGAGAATTTTAAAAATCTTTGGTATGACAGTGACCCTCAAGATTTAGATGCAAATGGAAGAACTCGTTCTGGTCTATATCAGTATTTTACTCCAGCCTATGATGGATATGAAGGATTTATTGATGAGTATGGTATGTCAGTTATAGAAACTCCAAATGAAGAGCAGTCTAAGTACATAAAAAAGACAATGGGTGCAAAAGAGTTTTTACAGAATATTAGAGACTCGTATAAAGACAATACATCTAAACTATCTGAAGAAAAGAGACAAAGACCCTTTAATATTGACGAAGCTTTTAGAAGTGATGTAAACAACAGTTTGTTCGATGTAGAAAGAATTTATCAACAAATAGATTTTAATAACTCGTCAAATCCTGTCACAGTTTATGGAGATTTTGTTTGGAAAGGAGGGATAGAAGACTCTGAAGTTATATGGCAACCAAGAAAAAATGGAAAGTTTCATATAGCATGGATACCGCCTAATGAAAGAAGAAACAAAAAGGACACTAAAAATGGTAGGCTATATCCAGGGAATCATGTTGAGTTAGTAGCTGGATGTGACCCCTATGACCACGACACTACGACAGACGGTAGAAGGTCTGATGCGGCAGCATATGTATATAAAAAATTCTCAATGATGGATGATTTTTCTAGTGTTTTTGTATGTGAATATATACACAGACCACCAAAAGCTGATATTTTTTATGAAGATATGATAAAAATGTGTTATTTTTACGGCTGCCAAATACTTGTTGAAAATAATAAGGTTGGTATTATAAAGTATTTTGAAAGAAGAGGCTATAATAATTATCTAATGGACAGACCTGAATCAACTCACACATCGTCTAGTAGGTCGCAAAAAACAAAAGGTATACCTAGTACAGGTGCTGCTGTTTTAACTGCTCAAGCCGAAGCTATTTCATCTTACATATATGACCATGTTGGAATTAACAACGAAACTGGCGAAATGGGTAGATGTTATTTTAATAAGTTACTAGAAGATTGGAGTAAGTTTGAAATAGATAACAGAACTAAATATGATGCTACAGTAGCCTCTAGTATAGCTTTACTTGCAGCTCAAAAATTTGTAAAGCCCAAAAGTAAGCAAACTTTTAATATGAATAAGTTTGTAAAAAAATATAAAAATACAGGATTAATATCTAAAAGAATATGAAGATTAAGTTTGAAACTATAGGAGGATATCCTACACCATTCGTTAGTAATGAAGAAAAAGCCTCTAACGAATATGGTTTACAATATTTTAAAACCATGTATAAGGATTATCAAAAAACAGGAGAGTCCACCTACACAGCTAAAAGAAGAAGAATGGAAAATTCTAGAAAGTATGCTGAAGGTATTCAAGATGTTTCAAAGTACAAAGACCTTTTAGATGTTGAGGGAGATACATCATTTATGAATATAGACTGGACTCCAGTTAGTATTATACCTAAATTCGTTGATGTAATAGTTGGTGATTTATCTAATCAAGCATTAGAAATAAAAGCAAGAGCTGTAGACAGTTCATCTGAGCAAGTTAGAATTACTGAAAAGAATAATCTAATGTTAAAAATGATGAACAAAGATTTTTTAGCTGAACTGTCAAAGATTACAAGAATGGACTATAATCCAAAAGGATTTGTTCCTGAGTCAAGTGAAGAGCTTGACTTATATATGCAACTAACCTACAAGCAATCTCATGAAATAGCCTTAGAGGAAGGTATACAGTTTGTAACACAACAGAACGATTTTGACGAAACAAAAAGAAGAGTTTTAAGAGATTTAATAGTTGTAGGTCAGGGAGCTGTCAAAACATCTATATGTCCATCAAAAGGTGTTAAGATAAAATATGTAGACCCAGGCAACTTAATAACCTCTAACTCCGCATCACCATCTTTTGAAAACATTCAACATGCTGGAGAGATATATAGAGTAACTATAGCTGAGTTAAAACAAATGGCTGGCAGTCAGTTTACAGATAAGGAATATAAGGAGATAGCTGAGAAATACGGTAAAAAAATATCTAATACAAGATATGGTATTGGATTTGATGCAAGTAACTCCAAGTATGTTAGCGAATATGATGAGTTTTCTGTAGAAATATTAGATGCTGAATTTATGAGCAACTATTATTTAAAGTACGAAAAAAAGATGAACAACTTTGGTGGGTATTCTTTAAACAGAAGAAAACTAAATCAGAAAGTTAATGAAAATGAAAAAAGACAAGTTGTTCAAAATACTGTAAAAGCTGTATACTCTGGTAAGTATATTGTAGGAAGTGATTATGTTTTTGATTATGGTTTAGCTAAAAATATGATGAGACCAAAGTCTGATTTATCACAAACTAGATTATCTTACATAGTTTACGCACCACACATTAGAAGAGGTAGAAATGTTTCTTTAGTAGAAAGAATGTTGCCTTTTGCTGACCAAATACAACTTGCACATTATAAGATGCAACAGCTTTTAGCTAAAGCTAGACCAAAAGGTGCTGCTTTTGAAATAGGCTCATTAGAAAACGTATCTAAAGGTGACGGAGGTAATTTTACTCCTTTAGAGTTACAAGAAATATTCGACCAAACTGGTAATATATATTTTAGAAGAACTGATGATGAAGGTAATCAGACTCAGTCTATGCCTATAGTAGAGCTAGAGAATGGTATAGGTAATGACATCAGCAAACTTATAAGTATATATCAGCATAATCTACAAATGATTAGAGATGTGACTGGTGTTAATGAAGCTAGAGATGCTTCTAAACCATCATCAGATGCTTTAGTTGGCGTTCAAAAATTATCGTTAGCTGCCTCTAATAATGCTACTAGATTTATAAATCAAGGATATTTAAATATTATTAAAAGAACAGGTCAGTCTATTTGTATGAGGCTTCAAGATTTACTGAAATATAATAAACCTTTAAAAGGATATATATCAGCACTTGGAGATACCACAATAAAAAACATAGAGCTAAGTAAAGACTTATCTATATATGACTTTGGTATATTTATAGAAGTTGCTCCTGACGCACAAGAAAAACAAGTTTTAGAACAGAATATACAAGTTTCTTTAGCTCAGAAAGAGTTGAGGTTAGAAGATGCTATAGCTATACGTTCTGTCGTAAATACAAAACTAGCTAATCAAATGCTTGTTCTTAGAAGAAAGAAATATCAAGAAGAATTAATGGAGCAAGCTAAGAAGAACGCAGAAAATAATGCTATGCAACAACAACAATCTATACAAGCTGCTTCTCAAGCTAAGCAACAGGAAATGCAGACTAAAATGCAGATTGAACAATCTAATGCACAGATAGAACTACAGACTAAGATGCAGTTGCTACAAGCTGAGTTTGAGTTAAAAAATAATTTAGCCCAAGCTGAGCACGAAAGAAGAATGGCTGAGTTGCAGATTAGTGGTTCTGTAAAAGAAAAAGCTAACAAGGCTTTAGGTAGCTCTAGAGAAGGCTCTATCGAAAAGAGTGCTTATTTCCAATCTCAAATGATTGAGCAAAGAAAAGATAAGCGTGGACCAATAGAAGACCCTGATAGAATTTTACCAGAAATGTAATAATAGTTTATACTTTGTAGTAAAAAAAAAGTATATTTGCAAAAATTAGTTTAATTAAATTATAGTAATATGGAGAATAATAATGATATAGGCGATTTAATCGCTGGAGCATTAGGAGGAGAAGTTGTAGGAAACAAAGAGGAGCAAGCTCAAGTAGTTGACCTAACAACTGAACAACCTCAACAAGAAGAAGCACTTAGTGTGCAAGAGGAGCCTGCACAGGTTCTCGATTTAACCGCTGAAGAGGTTCAATATGAATCTCCAAGCAACCAAGAAGAAAGTTCTTTAAATACTGAAAGCTCAGATTTTAATTCTGATTACCTATCTGATTTAAATCAACAGATTGGATACGACTTTGAAAGCGTAGAACAACTTGTTGATACATTTAAAGAGTTGGCTGATTATAGTCAAAACGAACAGTCTAGTTATGCTAACGAGCAGTTAGAGTCTATGGACAAGTTTGTTAGAGAAACAGGCCGCTCTGTAAATGATTACTTGAGAACTCAAACAGTCGATTACAACGAAATGACTAACGACAATGTTGTAAAAGAATATTTGAGAATGAACAATCCAGACTTATCTAAGGAGGAGATTGATGTTTATTTTGATGCTCAATATAAATCAGCAGGTGCTGAAGAAGGAAAAATCACACCTCAATCAGTTCAACTGAAAAAGGATGCGTCTATAGCTCGTCAGGAGTTGCAAAATATTCAGGAGTCATACAAAATGCCTTCTGAAGGAACTTATAGTTCTGAAGAAGAACAGCAACTTAGACAAGATTTTATAGATAATATGTCCGATGAAGTTGACGCTGTAGAATCTATCGAGTTTGACATTAATGAATCTGGTGAAACTTTTACTTACGCATTGTCTGATGAACAGAAGAATGCTGCTAAAGACACTTCACAGAATCTAGACCAATACTTCGATAAATACATTGATGGTGACGGCAACTGGGATTACGACTCATTAGCTATGGATATGTTTATAAGAGACAATTTTGAATCTATAGTAAGAGCGGTAGCAAATCAATACAGGTCAAAGGGAACCGAGCAGGTCATTGACGAGATTAAAAACCCATCATTTACACCAGAACCAAAAAATGTTCAGGGTGGTAAATCAATATTAGACCAGGTGTCAGAGCAAATATTTAAAGGCAGTAATTTTTGGAATAGATAATAATTAATTAATAATTTTAAACTTTTTAAAAAATGAGTACTGTTTCTTTAGCTAGTGGAATGACGTTGAGACCAACGGCAGTTCAAACAGCTACAAACGAAAACTATGTAAGTGCATTGACAGCAACGTCTGGTGCTTTACATAAAAGAGACGTTTCTGAAGAGTTAGTAAAAAGATATGGAGACCAAGGTATTACTGGTCTTCTAGAGTTAATGGGTGCAAAAGCTCCTACTACTCAAACTACTTTTGAACACTACGAAGAAGCTTTCTTACACAATGATGTTATATTCCGATTTGATACATCTGTATCAGCAGCAGGTACTGCATCGGAAGCAATAACTGTTCAATCAAGTTCTTTACATGACTCTAAGTCTTCTTTACGAGTAGGAGATATTCTTTTACTAGAAGACAACACTCAGTGTTATGTTCAAGCTAAAAGCTCGCAAACTGCGGCTGTAATATATCCATTAACTTCTAGTGGTTTTGTTTCAGCTTTCAGTACAGGAGTAGATGTAAATGCAGTTATTATTGGTAATGCTTTCCCAGAAGGGTCTGCACAACCAGAAGGATTAACTCCTCGTATCCATGAATACTCTAACAAAGTTCAGATTTTAAAAGAATCTTTTGAGGTTACTGGTTCAGAAGCTACTAACGTAATCTATGTAAAAGTAGATAACGAAGAGATGGGTTCTGGTTACTTATGGTACCTAAAAGGTGAAGCTGATACTTTCAAGAGATTCCAAGATTATGCTGAGATTCAAATGATTCTTGGTAATACTATTAGTAACACTAACTTAACAGGCACAAGTTCTACTTTTGATGGAACATCTTATTCTAACAGCACTTTAAGACAGTCTGAAGGATTATTATCATTCATTGAAAATAAAGGTCAGTCTATGGATTTAGGCTCTTCTGCTATTACAATGGCTGATTTTGACGCTATCGTTAAGTCTTTAGATAAATTTAGAGGTGCTAAAGAAAATGCTCTTTACGCTGGTATTAACTTATCTTTAGATATTGATGACTTATTAGCTGCTCAAAGTGTTGTGGCTGCTGGTGGTGCTAACTATGGTACTTTCCAAAATGATAAGGATATGGCTCTAAACTTAGGTTTCAACTCTTTCACAAGAGGTGGTTATACTTTCCACAAGAAAACTTATGACTTATTTAATCACCCTAAATTACTAGGTGCTACAGGTCAGAAGTACAATGGTTATGGTATGGTTATTCCTATGGATACTCAAAAAGATGCTCGTAGCGGTGAAATGATTCCTTCATTAAGAATCCGTTATAAAGCTGCTAATGGTTATTCAAGAGATATGGAACACTGGTTAACAGGTTCTGCTGTTCTACAAAACAAAACTAATACAGAAGATGTATTAAAGTCACACTATCGTTGTGAAAGAGGTTTTGAAGGATTTGCGGCTAACCGTTACATGTTAATCAAGAAATCTTAATTATTAACCTTATAAACTTTATATAATATGAAAAATATGTTATATTTTGCAAGTGCAGCTGCTGATGCAACCGCAGCAACTGAAGAAGTAGTTTGTTTTCCTGCTGACCAATTATCTCACATGGAGATGGCAACAGCAACACAGATGAGAATTTATTTTGAATCTAGTCAAGAAAATGACGCTGACTCAGGTATAGATGCAGCTCACGCTGTACTTACTATTGCTACTGGTAAACACAAAGAAGCTATGTCGGATATTGTTGAAGTTATCAACAGAGCAAGTGGTGGTAACTTTGGATTTATCAATATTGCGGACAGTGAAAATTCAGTTTTCTGTAGTGAGCACATTACAGCTTGTGCTTCTATCGCAATAGTTGACGCATCGTAATAATTGCAAACTGTCTTGAAATGATATACAGACAGTATAATCAACAAGGGAGGGGAGGTAATCCCTCCTCTCCTTTTTTTTTAATTTAATTTAATATTTAATAAAATGGCAAGAAAAAAAGTCGAAAAATCAAATGTTGTTACTCCTGTTGCAAGTGCTCCAGTTGAAGAAACAACGCAAACAGTAGAGGCTCCTAAAGTCTCTAATCCATTACCAACCTTCGGTAAGAATGTAAGTAGAAAACCTTCTATTTACAAATTAGTAAAAAGTTATAAAGATAAAGGCGGAGTCGATAGGTATCCTATCGTTTATATGTTAAAATCTGAAGATGTAGTTTTTGACGAACAAACTGGTACTCAAAGAGCTATTAGATATGTGAGAGGTCAAAAATCTATATTTGTAGACGAGCAAAATGATGATGTTGTAGCTAAAGCTCCTATTACATTTAATAATGGATATCACATTGTTGAACACACTAATCCTAACTTAAAAAAGTTTTTAGATATGTGTAATGCTAATAGAGACAATCCTAATAGATTAAAAAGCTCTGTACCTTCTTTTTGTTTAGAAAATTCTGAAAAGAAAGCTAAAGAAAACTTACAGAAAAGTAGAGATATGTTAAACGCTGTAACAACTGCTTTAACTATTTCTGTTGACAAATTAGTAGGATATGCTAAAGTATTAGGAGTCAATATTAACAAATCTACAGATGAGATTCGTTATGACATGAAGATATTAGCTGAAAAAGACCCTGCTGGTTTTATAGCTGGATTAGACAGTCCTTTAACAGATATGAAAAGTCTAATATTAAAAGCAAAAGAATACAAAGTTTTTGTATTTGAAAACAACAGAATTATGTGGGATGTTGGTGGTAAAAGAACATTGGTTACAAATGTTCCTATGGGGATAAAACCTCTAGACCATTTAGCTGAATTATGTCTAACTGTCGATGGTGAACCTATCGTAGCACAGATAAAAGCTCAGCTAGCTAGATACAACTAAAATACTATATATATTTATTAAGGAGAGGTGTCGTTGATATCTCTCTTTTTTTTTGCTATATTTGCTATGAAATTTATTATTAAAAATGACAATAGACGAGTTATATAGATTTGTTCAATTTCTAGCAAACAAAGACCAGAGAGGTTTTATAAAGCCATCTGAGTTTAACTTAGCTGCAACAAGGGCTCAGTTAGATATTATAGAAGAGAAGTTTAAGTCGGAGAATACACATAAGAATCTAGATGATTTAGCACCTGTGGTAGAAAAAGCAACTATCACATATAACGCTGCTAATAATGGTGCTTTTGGTTTTCCTACTAGATTTTTGCATTTTATTTCTATGACTTTTGGTGGTAGCACTGTAGAGTTGTTAGGTCATGAAAAATTACAAAATAGATTAAGTAGTGAGTTAGTTGCTCCTACAGCAGCGTATCCAGTAGCTGTTATGATTGATGATGGCTTTGAAATATTTGCTAGTTCAACTGAAGCTACTTCTGGAACTTGTATTATTACATATATAAAAGAACCTTTAGCTCCTACATGGACATCTACTGTAGTTAATGGAGTAGCTGTATACAACGCTTCAGCTTCAGACGCTCAAGAGTTAACTTTACCTACAAGCACTCATAAAGATATACTTCATAAAATATTGGAGTATGTAGGAGTTAGTTTGAGAGAAGCTGATGTAACTTCGTTTGGCTCAAGCTTTGATGAATCTTCTAAAGAATAATTAAATGGCAACAACAAGAACAAAATTAGCTGAGCAGATAGTAAGAATACTAGACGGTGGTAATGTTTCGGATGACTCTAGAATATCTAAAAGAGAGGTTATGGCCCTAATTGACCAGGAAAGAGACTCTCTTATAAGACAGTTAATAGAAGATAGATTTTACACTAAAAGCACAACAACTAACAAGGCTGAGTTAGAAATTACAGGTGACTTTATTACACTAGATACTGGACTATCTGTTTCTAGTAATAGAGTAGAACTACCTAGTCAACCAATAACTTTACCAAATGATATGGGTATAGTTAGAGTTTTTTCTAGTTCATATGAATATATTAGAATGCCTTACGGTGGAGGCAGCTTTACTGCAAACACTAATCCTTTATATCACGACACAGTAGTTAGCTCTGCTAAAAAGTTTTGGTATATTCAAGGAAATGATTTATACTTATATCAAGATGCTACCGCTACGGTAAGCGTGGCTTATATAGCTGTTTCTAGTACTTTAGCTGATACAGCTACATATCCTATACCAGCTGACATGGAGTCTATAATAGTAAAGAATCTAGTTGAAACAATTAACTTATTAAAGGCGGCAGAAGAAGACTTTAAAAACAACAACATAGGATAATATGGCACAATTTGTAACTTTAGAAGAGGTAGTAAATGAATTACTAGTAGATGAAGGTAAAAACACTCAAGCAGAGTTTTTAAGATATTATAACATAGGACTAAGAGGTTTAAAAGAATTAAACTTTGATGTTGTAAGAATGATTAAGGCTGTTGAGCTTACTGTTGATTCAGCTACTAATACTATTACCCTTCCGACAGATTACGTTAAATTTATTAATATAGCTGTACTAGGGTCTGATGGTGACTTACACTACCTAGGTAGAAGAGAAAAACTAAACTTAGTTGATGGTGCTACTCCTCCAAGCCCAGAGTCTGATAGTAACTTCTTTGACAATGTAGACGAGGGTGTATATGGTAGATATGGTTTTGGTGGAGGTAACAATGCCAATGGATATTATAGAGAAAATTTAGATGACAACACAATAGAGTTTTCTTCTGTTACAGGTCAGCTAGAAAGAATTATTTTAGAATACATATCAGATGGCTCTCAAGGTGTAACTGGAGATGACATAAAAGTACACACTTTTGCTCAAGAAGCACTAGCTTCATTTATATACTGGAAGTCAATACAAAGAAAAAGAGGTATAAATGCAAACGAAAAGATGTTTGCTAGAAAGGAATTTTACAATCAAAAAAGATTAGCTAGAGCTAGAATGAATACATTTAATAAGTACGAGGCTTTACAAACTACTAGAAAAGCGTTTAAACAAGCTCCTAAACTATAATTGAATGGCAAATATAAATGAGAAGAAAAACTTTGTAGGTGGCTTAGACCAAGATAAAGATGAGAGATTTTTAAAAGAGGGCGATTATAGAAACGCTTTAAATTTTAGAAATCAATCCTCTGAGACTAATAGTGCTGGTATGCTTCAAAATATACCAGGTACTACTGAAAAATCTTATACTTATCCTACTGGTAAACCAGTAATAAGTCATGGTGTAAATTCTTTCTCTAATGGATTAGTAACTTTAGACAACAATGTTACTGTAGGACACAAAGATGTTGTAGATTCTCATAAAAAAAGTCATGGAGAAAATGTTCCTAAAAGTTTAGTTTATTTTTTACCAGGCTCTATGCCAGCCATAACAGGTTTTGGAGTTAATTTTTTTGCATCAAAAACAACTAACAAAATTGGAAGTGACATTACATTCCCAGCTCAAGCAGCATTCAGAGGATTGACCATGGACTCTATTGAAGGAATCGTAGATGTATTAGAATCATTTGAGACCTTACATAAAACAGATTTATCCTCAAAAGGCATAAATTTAATATATTCTGAAAAAGGTGTAAAAATTAGTGGAGTTGATTTACCATGTTTAGTATTTACATCTACTACAGACTCTGATATATTCAAAATTGATGTTGTAGGCACTGAAGTTGATAATGGTAATTTAAAAAAAGGATTTAATTTTTTTGTAGAAGAATTTAAAACAAAATAATAATGTCAGGTAACGCAAAAATATTTGAAACTAATCCAAGAGATTACATTTGTATAGGCTCATATGAAGACACTCATAGTGATAAAATGTATTATTTTGTGTATGGAACCGCAGATGACCATCACATACTAGAATACGATTTACAGAGTGATACCATATCTATTGTTTTTAAAGACTGTGGTAGTGCAGAAAGAAATGTTTTTAGATGGCAGTCAAGATTTTTAATAACTGAAATCAATAAAGTTGGAGATGTATTATATTTTACTTCAGATAGATACGGTGAGCCTCAAGAGATAAATGTAGAAAAGTCTAAAAGGTCTATGGCTCAATTAGAAAGTGGAGGATTCTCTGCTGTTAGCTCACAAATTTTAAATGAAAATCCAGACAAGTATTATCCGTATTTTCTGTATATTAATGGGGGTTTTCCTTCTCCTGCTAACAATTATCCTGGATTAACAACTAGAGAGTTAAAAAGACAATATGTTTCTGTTAAGAAAAAACCTCCTTACAGAAAGCCTAAATTTGTATTTGACACAAACTCTAATATTAGTAAAAATAATCTGTATGGCAAATCTTTTCAGTTTAGATATAGATATCACATGTTTGATAAGCAAGTTACAGAATGGAGCCCCATAAGTGATGCTAGTCATTCAAGTGTAATGTTTTATAACATTCCTGATTTAGGAGATGGAAATCAAAATCAAGACAATGTTATAAAAATATCTTTAGTTCATGGAAATCATCAAGTACAGTTTATAGAAATATGTGCTAGAACTTGTAAAGACTTTGACGTAGATAAACAGGGTAATAGGGGTAACTTTTACATAATAGGTAAAGTAAAAAATGATTATCAAAAATATTTATCAGCTGAAGAAACAGATTTTGAGTTTTCTAATGATAAAATATATCCTTTTGCTGATAAAAATGAAATAGCTAAACTATACGATAACGTACCAAAAAAAGCTAGAACACAAACACTACTAGGTGATAATAGAATAGCATACGGAAATTATTTAGAGGGTTTTGATGTAGAATCCATAGATGTTACATTGACTCCTAAATATGGTGATGGTAGCCTAGCTAGTGGGACATCTTCATTAATATTTCCTGCTTGGACAGTTGCTCCAGAAGGAAGAACCTTTACTGAGGTTAGTTCTTTTGAGTTTGACCAAGGAATATATAATGGTGTTTCTTTAGCTGGTGGAGATGTTGGCGCTAATTCTGAGGCTAAAAAAATAGCAGCATATTCTGGGGCTGACTTTCCTGGTAACGAACATACAATATCATTAAAAAATTCCTCTATGAATAATTTAGCAGGATTAAGTGTAGGTTCGTCTTTTACATGGAGATTATCCAGCCTTCCTAGAATGGACCCATCTGATAAGGTTCTTGATAATATAGTTATAGGTCCTTATAATTCCGTTAACAAGTCTTCAACTGCTTTAGGTCCAAAAGTAAGTACTGGTGCCTTGCGAAATTATAACGCTAGTTCTCATGGAAAGGATATAGAGACTATACATATAAATAGATTAACAACTGGTACTGGAGATGGTGCTTTTACTGCTTCAGGAAGTCCCTCTTTTTGTGGACATTCTGCTGGAGGTTCTAACAGTTATCCTATAATAGCCTTTGCTTTTGATTATAGCTCCATAACACCAGCACCTAATTTATTGGTTGATATTAATATACAAGCTGAATTTCATGCTAGAAGAAGTAATCCTGGTGGAGCTAAAGATAGAGCTGAAGACACAGCTAAGCAAACAATAAGTATACAGCAGACAATAAACACTGCTTCTTCTGGTCAACAATTTTCAACTAACTCTTCTGGTTTAAATGAACAAATGAAGCTTGTAGCTGAACAAATGGGAAATCTATTTCAAAACTATAGCTCAGTAAGTGATAAGCCAGAAGGCTCTCATGGATGGCTTAAAGGTCCTTATGTAGATTATGATAAAAAAATAATAGTTTTTCCTTTAATAGCTAAAAATAAAAATAAATTTTCTGGTGATGTTCCTCAAGGTAACAATGGTAGACATCACAGGCTTGTGTGCTCTCAAAAACAGTCTGGTGGAGTAGACCCTGGATTAGCTGGTATATCATTAAACTTTAACTTTCCTAATACTGATTCAGACCCTAATTACTCAGGAGCTAACAAAAGTAATATATGCGTATTTAATGCAGTTGGAGTTGGTTCAGGTAATTCTGATGAGGCTGGTAGTTTTAAATCTGGAGCATATCATGACTTTGGAATAGTTTATTACGATGAGTATGGTAGAAATTCTACTGTAGCTATAGACAATGAAAATGGTAGCTCTAAGTGTTATGTTAAATTTTATTCTGAAAGAAAAAGTGGTGTTGACTCTCCCATAGCTGGTGGGCAAAATAATCTTTTTGGTAGAACAAGAATAGACTGGGAGATATCTCATCAACCTCCTGTATGGGCTAAATATTATAGCTGGGTATATTCTAAAAATACATCAGTAGATGAGTTTATACAATTTATTTGTCCAGAAGCTAAAGTTCTTGACGAACCAGATGATGGTGAAGCAAGAGTATTTTTATCACTAGCATCATTAAAAGGTAATGGATACTCATATAGAGAACAGTCAAATCCTCTTATAGATTATAGTTATGTTGAAGGTGATAGAATTAGATTTATAACATCTCCTTATAATTATGGAGCTAGTATATATGCACCATTATATATAGATTTAAAAATTACTGATTTTAAATTTGTCAACGATGATGAAGATTTCTTTCAACAAGCATCTATAGAAGGCACTGAAGCTCAATTAAATTCACAGTTTAGAGAAAAAAGTGCAGAATTAGGTTTAGGACAGGGATATTACATAACTGTAGAAAATCCTCAATTTACAGATTCGGCAAGTTTTGAGTTTGTTAGAGATAACGACTCAACTTTAAACTTTTATGCTGGAGGCGTATTTGAAATATATAGACCTTTAAAAGAAGCGGAAGAGGAATCTAATAGAGTATATTATGAGTTTAACTTTAAACACACTATAGCTAATCCACACACTAGAGAGAGAGCTCACAGAGGTATGACTGCAACTCAGGTAGTTGACGCTAATGGAAACACTACTGCTACAGCTAAAGGATTTTTTAATCATGGGGATGTTTTCTTCAAACAAAGAATTATGAGAAATAATGTTTCTTCTGGTCAGGGAGAGGCTTTTATAAGTAGACTTGTAGAGGACTATTATTTAAATGATTTTTACCCTACTAATCATATAAACATAGGAAGACCTAATCTTTTTGTTCCTTTGGCAAAAGAAGAACTAAAAAATTCTAGTGTAACTTATTCTGAGCCTTTTCAGCCAGATGTTAATTACAATGGACTAAGTTCTTTTGAACTATTTAGTTATGAGGATTTTAACAGAGATGACGGTTCTATACAAAAGATTCACTCTAGAGATACAGATTTAGTTGTAATACAAGAAGATAGGACATACAAAGCTTCTATAAACAAAGACATTATAACAAATGCTGATGGAACGGCTAACGTAGGTTTATCTTCAAAGGTTATTGGAGTTCCTTTAGCACTAGGCCCTTACTTTGGAATCAGCAAAAATCCTGAATCGTTTACTTATAATGGTAACATTCTGTACTGGGTTGATATAAAAAAGGGAGCTGTTCTTAGATTAAAGGGAGACACTTTGCAACCTATATCAAGACTAAATATGGTGCAATACTTTTATGATAAATCTGAATTGTATAGAGAATCAGACCCTATGTTTGGATTTACAGATAATGTTGCTAATTGGTATGAAGAAGGATTAATTGAGTTTGCCACAACTAAAGGTGATAAATACAGTGAAAACGAAGTTTTTGCAATAGATTTAAAAGTTAGTGAAAAGATTTTTGAGCAGTTTAATACAAAGCACTATGCTTTTAGAATACTTGGAGCTTACAATCCAAAACATGATGAGTATGTTATTACATTCCCAGAAATACCAGGAAATAACGCTAATGCTCTTGACCAAAATTCGAATCAGTGGTCTAGCTTAGACTCAGCTCCTGATGCTATAGCGTACAATTACGCAACAAGAGTAGAGCCAGAAACTGTTGTTTGGTCTGAAAGAAATGAAAGATGGGTTAGTTTTGCTTCTTATGTTCCAGAAATGTATGGTAAAATTAATAAAAGATTTTTCTCTTTTGTAAAGGGTAATCTTTTTTTACACGACTCAAGTGCAAATCATAACACTTTTTATGGAGTAACATACAACTCTAAGATAAAGTTTCCTTTTAATGCTTTACCTAACAAAGTAAAAACATACCATGCTTTAGCAATAGATGGTACATTTGCTTTAGAGTGTAATTCTAGCGGAACAGAAGAATCTACTAAAACAGGTTATGACGTAGTAATAGATACAAATCTATCCTCAACAACAATAGATAGAGAGGTGTTTGACAGAAAAGAAGGATTGTTGTATGCTCAGATACCTTTTGCTTCAGGAAACATAGATGGAGAGCCAGGAGGTTCAGAATACTTTGGATTAGGCAATATAACGACATCTAGCTCATCTACTACAGTCAACGTATTAGTAGGCTCAGTTAATCCAGCAGTTAGCGTAGGAGATGTTATTTATCGTGAGGTAGGTGGAGGTAATAGCGTTATTGGAACAATATCTTCTATAGGAACAAACACCATAACACTTACATCCAATGCTACTACATCTATAACTAATACTTTTGGATATGTTATTAAAAATACATTAACAGAAGGAGATAGAATAAAAGGTAGCTTTATGAATGTTGAAGCCTCTAAAAGAACTAAAAAGCCTATTGAGATATACAGTATAAAAACAGCTATATCTAAAAGCGAGCTTAGTGACGAATAATTTATTATATTTGTAAAAATTTATACACATGCCACAAGGAAAAGGAACATACGGAAAAAAAGTAGGAAGGCCTAGAAAAAGAACATACAAACCTAAATTTAAAAAGTTTGGTTTTGGAGATATATTTGGTAACGTAATGAAAGGTTTTCAGGCTAAAAAAATGCAAAAAGAGTTTGAACAACAGACCGCAGATGCTCAAAAAAATATAGATGCTTTTGACAAAAGTAAACTTGAATTAAAAGGCTCGTCTACACTACAAGAAATGGTTGACCAGCCAATATCTCAGGCTTTAGTAGAGGGTAAACAAGATGCTCAAAAGACTACTGAGGCTACAGCTATGACAGCCGCTCAAAAAGGAGGAGCTAAATCATCAATAGCTGGACTTCAGAAAATATTAGAGTCTGGACAACAGGGAGACTTAGCTCAGATGCAAGAACAGCAAAAAGCCTTGACTTCTGCTCAAAAAGCAAAAGCTACTGAAGAAGGAACACAAAATGTTCAAAAACAAGCTTTAGCTTCCGAAGAGTTAAAAGGTATGCAAGAATCTTTAGCTGAAGGCAAAGAGGGAGCGTTAGCTTCAAGATTAGCTAAAAACGAAGCGTTTACTACAGCTGCTGGTGATTTTCTTAATACCGCATCATCTTCCGCTGGTGTGGCAGAACAAGGTATGATAACTCCTAAAAAAGGTAAGCCTCAAGTTAGTGATGGTGAGTTTAGTCACAAGAAAAACCCTATAGACATCACCATAGCTATGGAAGATGAAGATAAATCAGACATGGTGCAAAATGGAGAAAAGGTTGGGGAGCTAACTGGTGGAGAGGCTATATTCAATCCTGAAGATACTCAGAAGATGCAAGAATTAGTTAATGATAAGGATGCTGATGGTCTTTTAAAGCATATGAATATGTTATTTAAAAGATTTGAAAAGCAAGACCTAGAGCACATGAATAATGAGGCTGATAAGCAAAAATCTAATAAGGGCTCTTTAGTTGGAGGCCAAAATAGGCTAGATGCAAATAAAGATGGAGTTATTAGTGGAGATGATTTTAAAATATTAAGAGAGAAAAACAAAGCTATGGCAGGCACTAAAGTTGGTATTAAGGGTTCATACAGACCTCAATTTAAATTTAATAGATAATGTCGGCAAAGTACATTTTTTATAAGAAAGCAAAGACTCCTACTGTTAAGGAACTAACAGCAGGTATACAGAGAAACAAACAACTTTCTGATGATTTATCTAACGCTAGAAAGAATGGAAAGACTCCAAAACCTCCTAATGTAAAACTTAGTAAGGTGGCTGAAGAGTTCGACAAACCTTATATGTTAGTTAGAGAAAAACTTATAAAAGATTTAAATGATTTTGAGCTTGCAAATGCTGGTAATTATGATGACCCTGCGGTAAATGCCAGAATAGAAACTATGAAAAGGCAAATAAAAGACTTTGCTAAATTTACTACAGGTGAAGCTGAAGCTTATAGCTTTTTAGTAGAGGCATCTAAAAATCCTAAAGATGCAAATGGTAATCCTGAGTATGATGTTTCTTCTCTAAAAAGAATGCCTAGAAGATTGACAAAAGATGATGTTACAAAAGCTATTTCTAACGCAGGCGAAGGCGGAGATATAAGTTATCTTTTTGGAAATTCTTCACCATTAAAGTTTGAAGACGGTCAATATGTATTTGATGATGATGGTTTTCTTATTGATAATGACGGAAATAAAATTGAGGGTTTTAATCAAGACGGTAGTCAAATGACTACAGATGAGTTTGTTTTTGAAAATAGAAGAAACTACTCTAACTATTTAAATCCTGAGCTATTTACTTTTGGAGAGAGAGGTATAGAATTTGGAGGAGTTAGCTATGAAGATGTTCCTGAATTAAATTTTGATAAAGATGAAGTTATGGAAGCTCCTTCTTCTGTAGATTTTATTGGAAATTTAACTAGTGCTGTAAAAGTTCAGAGTGGGGGATATAATATGGATGATGGTAAGTTAAATTCTGAAGGAGAGCAATCTGCTAGAAATCAGATTAGAAATTTAATAACTAAAAAATCAAACGGTGTTTATCCAGATAACAATGCTTCTCAATCTTTATCTGAAATAGCTGTTCAGTATTTAGATGAGGTTCAAGGTGTAGGAGACCCTGCTGAAGAGGAGATTCAATTAATCTTAGATAATCCTGATGAGGTTAGTGTTGGTGGTCAATCTTTTAATGATTACGCTGAAAACACATTGTTTGCTAGATGGAAAGAAGGTAAAGGATATAAGCCTTCTAGGGGAATGAGTATCAATATTGGCGGTGGAGATAAGCCAACTGATTTCTTTGCTGGCACAGCTATAAATCCAGATATTAGAGAGGCTAAAAACTTTACTATAGTTGATGATGAAGGAGCAGCTCAACCTATAACAACTCCTATATATGCTGAGTCACTTTTAAACAAAAGAAAAACATTATCAACATTTGTAATGAAACAAGGGGTTATATTCCCTCAAGCTATAGCTGGTTTAGAGCAAATACAAGACCAAACATTTAATGTTTTAACAGATAATGTTAGAATACAAGCTATAGATATTAGCACTGGTCAGATTGCTAGTAAAGAGCAAATAGAGCAAGGTGACCCTAACGTAGAATTTATGCCTTATGTTCTTGCTAAAGCTAGTATTAATACTCCTATGGAGGATTTGGCATTTTTGAAGAAGTTAAATGAGTTACCTCCTGAGCAACAAGATTCTTACAGTAGGCTTAAAGATTTATTAACTAAATCAGACAAAACATCAAACATATTAATTCCATTAAATCAGATGTTTACAACTAAAGAGCAGCTACAGTTTAAACTGCTACAGGATGAGGCTGATAGATTAAACTCAGAATATAAGGGTGCTATGAATCAAAATCAGCAACAAGAAGATGAATTAATGAAAAAAGAATTAGAAAATACATACGAAATTTTAAGAAAGTAAAAACAAATGAACGAAGAAGATTTAATATTAGAAGATTCTGACAAAGCAAAACTCATGGAGCTGCTTGTAAAAATGAAAAAGAATGGAGAGCCTAAAGCAAAAATAGACTTGGCTGTTCAAATGTTCACTGAGAAGTATGCTAAAAAAAAAAGTTTGGATACGGAAAGTATTACATCAGATTCGGAAGATGGTGTATCGGAGCCAGACAATTTTGAATTTGACCCATCCACAAAAACATTTACTTTAAACGGTGAAGTAATTAATATTACTCAGGTTCCTGATAATAAAAAAGAGGAGCTAATACCGTTGAGTCAAACGGTGCTTATACCTGAAGAAGCACAAGCTACTCCTTATCCTATTGCCTCTGGAAAAGATGGAAATATGCTTTCTACCATACCATTTGGAGAGAATAAGTCTGATGTATTTGTTGATAGTGATGGGCTAGAGCTGTATAATCAACTTGTTTCTAAACAAGAAGAGTTAGCTAGATTAAGTAATCAAAAACAAAGATTAATCACAGGAGGTAGCTTCGGCTCTCCTACAACTGGAGTTACTGGTTCATCGTTTTTACCTGTAAACCTAAGAGGTAAAGCAAATGAGCTAGATGAAAAAATAGAGCCACTTCAAAATGAAGTTAACGAGATAAACAGTAATTTATCTAATAACATAGAAGCCAACAAGTTAATACAACAAAAGTATAATTATGATATATTAAAATCAAACGAACCAGGATTTGATTACAAGTTAATATATAGTATGCCAGCTGAAACTTACTTTAATGAACCAGCTGATGATGTTTATGGTAGAGGCTTAAATGAGCAGGAGTTAAATCAATTTAAAAACGAGCTCATGTTTGAGCGGTCTAATGATAACTTTGGTATAGTACCGAACATACTAAGAAATGCTTCTAACGATGACAATACAGAAACATTAACTCAAAAAGTCATATCATCTGTAAATAATGACTTAGAGTCTAGCATGAGAAAGTATTTAAGTGATGATGAGATTGCTTTAGCTAAATTAAGAACAAAAGCTTTTGAGTTGGAAAAACAACTAGAAACAGCACTACCTACAGATAAAGCTAGATTGATAACAGAGCTATCGGATACAAAAAGAGCTATAGAGGCATCTACAACAACTAAAGAGTTTTTTAATTTAGATGGTAGTAGAAGAGATGCTCCTATATCTGAAGGAGAATCAGAATTACAAGAGTTTAATAAACAGATAGATGTTAACTATCAGCTGTTTGACCAAACAGAAAGAGGTCAGTTTTTAACCATATATGAAAGGCTTTCTTCAGTGCAGAAACAACTAGAGGCAGACTTTGAAAATCTTACATATAGAAACACTAATGGTGAATATATTAGTATTAAGGATGCCTTAAATATAGCTGAACTTAATCCTGGCATAGGAGCAACTAGAGGATTTACGGCTTTGTTTGGTTCCAGTTCAGACGCTATATTAGATTCATTAGGATTACTGCCTGAAGAAAAAGTTAATGCTAAAAGAGTAATTGAATCTTATAAGGATAGATATAAAGATAACGAGGCTAAGCTAATAGCCATGACTAGACTTATAGGAGCTAACACAGACCCAGGCTCCATAGATAAGGGTGGCTTTGCTAATATAAAACTATTAGGGGAATCTTTAGGTGAGGGCTTTGGAGGTATACTTATAGATGATTTTAACATACAAACTGACGCTGATTTTATTGCTTCTTTTGGTCAGTTGATGAAAGAAAACGGTATAGAGTTAACCGAAGCTCAAGAGATTCAAGTAAAGAATGATGTCAGCGACATGGTTGCTTCTGGTATAGGAACATCTATACCTATAATGCTTCAAATAATGCTAACTAGACAGATACCTGTAGGTGCTTTAGGTGCTATTAAAAAGCTACCTAGATATAGAGCTATGGCTAATTACCTTACGTCTAAGGGTACAACTGGTAAGTTTACTTTAAGCTTAGCTGAAAATATAGCTATTGGAGGTACATCTTTTGGTTTAGTCAAGTCAGATGATATTGGTGTTGCTATGGGTGTTGGTGAAGGTAGTGTTGCTGCTGTATTCGATACATTCTTCCCCAAGTCAAAAGCTTATTATGCTATTAGAAGTATTTTTGGAGCGGCTAGTGCTAGAGGTATAAATACGGGAGCGTATAGTTTAAGAGTTTTAGGTGGTGGAGCTGGTGAGTTGGTAGCGGAATATTCTGGAGAGATGCTTGACAATATGTTTAAAAGAGGATTTAACTGGGAGCAAGCACTAGAAAGAACAGTGGGTAGAACTAAAGATGAGGCTCTAGATAAGCTTATAGCAACAGCTATAACATGTACTATGTTCTCATCAGCATTCAATGCAGGTATGTTAAATCTTACTATAGATGAGATTAACACTAAGTATGGAGGTGCTAATCAATCTCAAGATGTTCAAAATGCTGTTAATAAAATTAATGAAATAATAAACAATCATAAAAACAGTAGTTCTGGTGGACAACTATCTTTATTTGATGCTGAGCTATTTGATACAGATGCACAGGATAATCCGTATTTAAATTTAGAAGGTCCAGAGCAAGTTGCTCAACCTGAAATAGACTTAACTGGACAAACCGAGCTAGAGTTGTTTTCAGATGGGGCTACTTCGTTTGCTGAGCAACAGATGTCTGACGTACTATCTCAAAAGGTTGACGGAAGAAATAATATAAAACTAGGTAGAATTAATACAGGAATGTCTGATGTTAAAGTTCAAAAAGCTATCAACGACTTTAATAATGATGTTCAGAGTGAGGAAAGAGCTGAGTTAGAGAATGCTCTAAAAACTATGTATGATTCAGGTACAATAACTTTCTTAGGCTCTGATGGGAAAAAAGTCATTAAGAATAGTGTTAGCACATCTGACTTTAGTGATGTAACTAACGATGTAAAAGTTACAAACGATAGACAGTATGTGTATGGTAATCCAGAGCTTTTAGAAGAGCAGTTTCAGCTTAACATGGAGATGACAAAGAATGGAACTGTAGAAGGTGGTACTACTTTTAACGATTCAGACGGTAATTTGTTTGGTCAAAAGAAGTTTGCTGTAAGTATATTCCCTGACCTATCAGTAACAAAGCAGAAAGGAGAAGGCACTTTTAGCAAAGAAGAAATCGCAGCTTTTAAAGAGAAGCACAAAGATATACTTGATGGAAATAAAAATTTAGCAGTAGGAACATATACAAGTCCTGAAACGGGTATATCTTATTTAGATGTTACAGCTGTTATGTCAGATGCTACCACAGCACAAAAACTTGCTATACAATATAATCAAGAGTCTTACTTTGACTTAGAGAGAGGTAAAGAGATAAGAACAGGTGGCACTGGTGCTCCTATAGAAGGTATGGAATCTGTAGAGCAAAGAGTAGCTGATATTGAGACTCTTCAAGTTCAGGAAGGCTTTACAAAGAAAGTAATAAAAAAGATTGAATCTTTTGAAAAAAATATTGTTGAGTTAGGATACTCAGACCCATTCTTAGCTACAGCTACGGTAAAGGCTGCATTAGTTATAATGAGAAAGTCTTTAGAAGCTGGAGTTAGTATAAAGAAAGCTATAGACCAGGCTGTAGCCTATATAAAAGCTAATAAAAAGCAGGGTGAAATATTTGACGAAACAAACTTTAGAAGTCTATTCTCAGACAAACCTAACAATGTGACTAGTTCTGCTACTACAACTAAGAGAAATAGAAACGAAGAAGGTATAGTTGAAACTAATGAAAATGAGTTAAATTCAGAAGGTAGCGAGATTATTTTGAGTGTGGCTGAGCCAGAGGAAAGTCAGGTAAATAGACAAGGTGATGCCTCTAGAATGGATAGTGCTGATAAAAAAAGAAAATCTGATTACGAAAAACAAAATAAAAAAATTACTCCAGAAGAAGCTAGACTTACATTATTAGAACTTGGTTTTGATACTAACATAAGGGTAAAAGACAAATTAATGAAATTAGCTCAAGATAACCCAGACATGAGTGTAGCTGCTTTTGAAGCTATAGCGTATAGAGAATTACAAGAAGGAGCTTCTGCCGCAGCAAAACTTTATGCTGATAAAGTTGTAGGAAGGATGGATGGAGGATTAGGTAAGTCTCATTTAACTGATTCACAAAGAGACCTAAGCGATAGAATTATAGAGGCTGAACGTATAATAGGATTGGATAAGCATTATGATAATATGAAATTAGAAACTGATGCTTTGATAAAACAACTATCTGAAATGGAGGTTGGTACAGACTCTTATAACGAAACACTAGAGAAGATTAATACATTGTCTAGTAAAATGGGAATTACTTTTGACCCAGAATCAAATAATCTTATGTTTGGAGAAGAGATTGTTCCAGAAGGACTCATAGAAACAGATGGAGCTCCTATACCCTACAGATTAAAACATCCTGTAGGAGTAGATGGAGAAATGACAAGTTCTGCTGATGCTCAAGCATTTTTAGATAGAGAGTCAGCTAATAATCCAGACTTTGAGAGAGCACAAGAAAGAGCTAATTTTTATTTTGAAGCTACCAATAATCTTTTAAAGTTTAAGCTTGAAGAGGGATTAATAGACCAAGAAACATTCAATAGGTTAAGTCAAATAAAATACTCACCAAGAATGTTTATAGAGCATTTATCTAAATTAGAAGACGGAGTTTTTCAAGATGGAACTGTAAGTCAGTTAGACTCTCCTTTAAAAACTTTAGACCAAGGTTCTGATAAAGCTTTGCACAATGACGCAACAGACCTTATAATAAAACAAATATCTGGAACATATAAATTAGCCTTTAAAAACAGAGCTAGAGGTGGTTTATTAGAGTTTATAAACGAGTCTAACAGAACAGGAACAGACATATCTGACTTTGGATATCTTATAGATAGTAAAAATCCTCTAAGAGATGGATATGTTTCTATGGATGTATATGTAGATGGTAAAAGAGTTAGTATGGCTATAGACCGAGAGATGGCTGATAGCTTTGATACAGGAACAGGAAATTTACCAGGATGGACAAGATGGGTTTCTGGTTCTCAAATACTAAAAACATTTGCTACAGGTGTAAATCCTTTGTTTGCTCTTACAAACTTTCCTAGAGACTTTCTTCATGTTATAATGAGTACAGATACTTATGGTACAATATTACCAATATCTATGGCTAAACTTAGTTATGATATAATTAAAACACTTCCAGATGCTATAATGAGAGGACCTCAATATCAAAGAGCTATATCCCAAGGGATGGGTATGGACCATCTAACAACTCAAGGTAAGGTAACTATTAATAGGGGTGATGGTAGATTCAAGAAGTCATCTAAAAATGTATTTAACGCTTTGGCTTGGTTTGGTGAAACATCTGAACTTATGGTTCGTTTAGCTGTTCGTTCAAGACAGATAACTAAAAGAACGGCTGAGTTTGAAAAAATAAACGGCAGAAAACCTAACGCTAAAGAACTATATAAGATTGAGAGCATGGCTAGTAATGACTCTAGACAAACTATGGACTTTAGTAAAGGGGGTAGATGGGCAAAGAAGGCAGATTCTGTTATACCATACTTAAACGCATCTTTGCAAGGTTTCAGAGTTTCAGCTAAGTATATGAAAGATAATCCAGGTAAATCTGTGATAAAGATTACTCAGCTTGGTGCTGCCGCTATGGCTCTGACAGCTAGAAATATTTTACAGTATAGAGAGGATTACGATAAAATTAGTCAGTATGAAAAAATAAATAACTTTATATTTATGTTACCTACTAAAGATGAAAACGGTAACAGACAGTATATGAGAGTTAGAAAAGACCACTTTATGATTCCTTTCACTACATTCTTTGATGATATTTCTTATCAGTATTTGACTGGTTTAAATCCTAACGAAGGAAAACAACACTTTTCGTTATTCATGGATGATGAAGATAAATCAAATCTTAGAAAAGCTTGGGATATGTCAATGCCTTTAGAGGGGTTTGATATAACTGAATTAGCTACAAACATACCTCTTATAAATGCTTTAAATACTTATAGGTCAAACTATGACTCATTTAGAGATACAGAAGTATTCTCTGATGCTGAGGATTATCCAGACAGACTAGAGTATTACAGAGGAACATCAAAAATATATAAAAAAATTGGAGAATCTTTGGATTTGTCTCCTGCTAGATTAGAGGCTGCTGTTGGTAAGATAACCACAGACCCTAGGAATAATATTTACTATCAAGCTATAGATGGGGTTTATGAGGAGATGACAGAAGGAATGGATGACTCACAAATAGTTGAGTTTGACAAAACTATAGGTAAAGGATGGTTAGAGCAATTAGGCGAATCTTCTTACAGAACTGTAGTTCGTTCTGTTCCTGAGTTTACACAAGACGAAAGTATATCTGTTTTGAAAAAGGCTAAGCAAGAAGAAAATGGTAAGAAATTAGTTATGAGTAGAACAAAATATTTTATGGCTGATGAGTTTGCTAAAGCAGATGAAGATAAGAGAGCTGCTATACTAGATAATATTTTTGAAATATATGGTAATCAAGTTAATTTAGAATTAGGGTATGAGGTTGAACTACAAGAATCTGATAAAGAAAACTTACTTAATGTAATATTAGAAGCTACCACAGAAAAGCAATTTGATGTATCTCCAACTATAGCTAGAATAGCAAACTCTATGGGTAGAAATCCAGAAGCTGCTGCAATTACCTATCATTATTTAATGACAGAGACTGCTAAAAAGTTTGGAGACCCATCTCCAGAGATGTCTAAATTAATGGAAGATGCAACTAAAGTAGGAATAATCAAACCTGGAGACACAAAGTTTAATAGATATTTATTAAATTTGAAGTCTGAGCAAAATAGAATCCAAGAGTAATGGCTACACTAAAGAAAAAAGATAAGTTCTCTGCTGCTAGAGCAACAATGAAAAGATTAGGACTAAAAGGTTTTAATGTTCCTAAGCGTACACCTAATCATCCTAAGAAGTCTCATGTTGTTATGGCTAAGGAAGGCGATAGAACTAAATTGATTAGATATGGAGAGCAAGGTGCTAGCACAGCAGGTAAGCCAAAAGCTGGCGAGTCTAGAAGAATGAAGATGAAGAGAAAGTCTTTCAAAGCTAGACACAGAAGAAATATAGCTAAGGGTAAGATGAGTGCCGCTTACTGGGCTAACAAAACAAAATGGTAGTATTATGAGAATAAGAAAATATAATGATGGAGGTAGTCCTAGTAAAAATCAAGAAATGGGAAAAACTGCTAAATTTGTTCCAGAAAAGTCTTACGATGAATTAAGTTTTCTTGAAAAAGCCAATTATGCATTTAGTCCTAGTATGTATGAATCAAGTTTTATGAAGACAAAAAATCAAGCTCCAGCTATGGGTATGCTTGGTAAGCTTGATAAAACTTTAGGTCTTATTAAATCTGGTAAAAAATTTTTTAAAGACGCAGCAGATGCTACAAGAGACTCTTTAAAAGAAGAAGCAAGAAGTCAAACCACATCAACACCTAGACCTATGACTGTAAAGTTTAATAGGGGAGGTAAAAATAAATCTACAGTAAACAAAGCTGGTAACTATACTAAGCCTGGAATGAGAAAAAGAATGTTTCAAAGAATAAAAGCTGGTAGCAAAGGAGGACCTCCAGGAAAGTGGTCAGCTCGTAAAGCTCAACTATTAGCTAAAGCATATAAAAAAGCTGGGGGGGGTTATAGAAGTTAATATGTCAAATCTAAAGAAATCACAACAAAGTTTAAAGAACTGGACAGACCAAGAATGGGATAATGTATCAGGTAAAAAAGGTGATAGATATCTACCTAAGTCTGTTAGAGATTCTTTGACTCCATCTCAAAAGTCTTCTACAAATAAAAAGAAAAGAGAGGCTACTGCGGCAGGTAAACCAAAGGCTCCTTATACAAAAGACGAAGCTAAGAAAGTTAGAAATGCTAGTGAAGGTATGAGATTAAAAAAAAGAAAGGTTAGCTCTAGACTTGTTAAGAGGTTTAGTAATGGAGGTCTTGGTGTAACAACAAAAGCAAAAGCTGAGTTAGGGAAAGAAGCTGCAACTTATGTTGCGGAAGAGTTAGGGAAAAAAGCTGCAACTTTTTTTACTAAGGAAGCGGTAAATAAAGGTGGTGCTGTAAAAACTGCCTCAAATTTAGGTAAAATTAGTACAGCGATAGCTGTGCCCTTAACTATTTATGATTTTTATAAAACAGGTCAAGAAAAGTCAGGCGGAAAAGTTAATCCTAACATAACTGAAGAAGAGAAAAATAAATCTAATCCTTCTATGGGAGGTAAAAGTATAGCAGAAGTAGAATCTGGCATTCCTAAGTTTAAAGGTTTTAAAAATCCTTTTGCTAAATTTTTTAAAGATGGTGGCATCAACCCACCACAACAACCTCCTATACCTAAAATAGGACCTAAGAAGAATGAGTTTGGAGCTACCAATTATCCAGGAGGACCTGACAATCCTTTTGTTGATGAGATGAGTGTTCCTGAAAAGTCTGTAAATCAGAGGGCTCTAGAAAGTATAAACACTATTGATGGTTTGTTTCCTGGTGCAAAAGACATGTTAGTAGAAACAGCTATTATAGAAAGTAAAATAGGAAAAGACAATAGAGCTGGAGACAACTATATGCAACTAACAAAAACAGGTATAGAGGGTATAACTGATTTTGATTCTCATCCTGGTCTTAAAAATTACTACAATAAATTTGAAAAAGAAACTGGTATTGACGCTACAAAAGCAACAGAGGAAGAATGGAAGAGTGACCCTTTACTGCAGGCCTTTGGAGCTAGACTAATGTATGGTAAAGTTCCTGAAGCAATACCTAAAACAATGGAAGAAAGAGCTGCTTACTGGGATAGGTATTACAACTCAACTGCTGATGAAGAGGGAGATGCTGCTTCTTATATAAAACAGATTACAGAATACCAAAATAAATAACTATATTTGTAAAAAATAATTTAAAATGGCAACATTAACCCCAACATTAACACTAGCTAGCACAGATGCTACCTCTGATGTTTTAAACTTTACTGTTACAGATTCTTTAACAGTAGATGATGCTGGACCTAACAGAGGTTTAACAAGACAAACCATAACAACTGCTGACAATCAAGAGTTAGTAGACGAAGCAATTAGTGGAGTATATTACTTCTACGCTAAAAATACTGATACAACTAATTTTGTTATACTTCAAACTACAGCAAGCGTACAGTACGCAAGACTAAGTCCTGGTGAGTTTTGTTTTTTTCCTGTAAACGATGCAAATGGTTTAGAAGCTAGAGCTGATACAGCTAGTTGTGTTTTAGAATACGCATACTGGAAGAAAGGATAATGAAATTAGAGGTATTAAGATTTAGTAGTGGTGAGGATTCTACATCAGGATTATTGTTTGATGTAACATCTGAGCGTAAGTTTTTAGCATATACTTTAGAAGATGAACACAGAGACACTAAGGTTTATAGTGAGACTCGTATTCCTGCTGGCACTTATAAGATTGGCTTTCGCAAGGAAGGTGGTTTTCACGCTAAGTACCAGAAGAGATTCTCTTCAATCCACAAGGGTATGTTACAGGTTAATAATGTTCCTGGCTTTGATTTTATTCTTATACACTGCGGAAACACAGATGAGCATACTGCTGGTTGTCTCCTTGTGGGGGACACCCAAACTAATAACATGGTACAAAAAGACGGATTCATTGGTCAGTCTTCGCAAGCTTATAAAAGAGTTTATCCTGTTATTGCTGATTGCCTTGAAAAAGGTGAAGAGGTGATAATAAACTATAAGGATATGTAATTTCTTTCTCGTAGTCGTTCTGACTACACTTTTATGTTTTTCATTTGTTTTCTATTGGAGAGCCCCCTTATCTAGGGGGTTTTCTCTTTTACTACTTACCAGACTCTTTCTTTTGAGAGCTACCCCCAAAGAAGAAATCTATAATAGTATTTACCTTGGCGGACATAGCACCAAATATAGTAGAGATAAAACTAATCTCAAACTCTCCCATATCTAAACCACCACCTACAAAATGTTGAAACATAACAAAACTAATACCAAAGTATGCTACAGTAAACAATGTTGCTAATATTTTTTGTATAAAAGCATCATCTTTATACATATCACGAGCAGACTTTCTATCTTCTACTTCTTTTGCAAAAGCTTCTTTCTCTGCCTCTAGTAATAGTTTCTTGAGCTGAAGTTTAGCTTCATCTCTTTCTTTGTCTGTTGTAATAACTTTATCTAGTATACCCTCGGCATTATCAACTACCTTGCCAAGTATACCTCCAAACACATTACCTATCATATTTTTTCTTAATTATCTTAATTACTTCTTTTACTTGCCCTTGATTTCCAGGCATGTAAAGGTCGTAAAATAATTTGTTATCGACAAGGTATTTTTTAAATAGCTTCCATCTTAGATTGAATGCTTCGGTCCTTAAACCCTTAACTTCTATTATCCATCCCTCTTCTAGATTAACAAAGTCAGGTAAGTATGTAGCCCCTCTTATTTTACTACCAACTTCTTTTAATATGTTTCTACCTCTGCTCTTTTTTTTCTCCAAAGAAACAGACTCAAACTTAAAAGATGGTATGATTTCAAATCTTACCTCTTCATATTTAAAAGGTATTTTATTTTTCTTCAGCTCGTTATAAGTAAACAGCTCAATCTTTGAACGAAATATCTTTTTACCTTTTCTAGATACTGTCGCATTCCTTATCTTTTTGTTCATATTTGTGATGAAACTTTTGAAAGTGACTACAGTAATTATCTCTATTGATAAGAACGAGTTCACTTTGATTATTATCTCCCCCCATTACGACTTTTAATTTTTCTATGTTTTGTTTTATTAAATCTCTAAGTTCACTGCATTTTATAACATACATATCCCCTGAGTCTCTGTAGTAATATACAAAAAATTCTGCCTCAGTATGAGATATGCCACTTGGATTACCTCTATATCTTATTTCCACAGCCATGTTTCCAGTATCTCTTTTGTATACATCTGTCTTTATTTCAAAGTAAGATACTTTATTATTTGATGGATTAGTAATACATATATCCCACTTGTAATTATCATTGTATTTTATATTTTTAAATCCATAGCTTTTGAAAAAGTTAGCTATATTCCACTCTCCCTCATTACCTACAATTAAATCTTTTTTAAATTTAGTATACATCATTACTCATTCCTAGTGATACTCTAGATACAATATCCAGCACAACAATATCTATTTGAGCATCTTTTGTAACGCCTAGTTTAGATTTTATTTTACCAAGAATATGCGTATCTCTCATCATTTTACCTATGTTATCTTCAACAGTTATTAACTCAATAACTTTTTCTCTACTTGCCTTTTGTCTTTTCTTTACTCCCTTTTGATTTTTTCTTGTCTTCCACCACCTCACTTTTAGATTCAGTAGAAATATCTCCTTTCTCATATAATAAATTATTTATATCATCGTATATACCCATGTACCCATCGTTGAGTGCATCTATCTTATCTAATTCTTTTACAAATTGATTAGCAGTCTTTACTAGTCTATTGTATTTTAATTTTACAGCATGCCTGTGATGACCTTTCATTTCATTTATAGAGTCACAGAAAGCTCTAAGTAGAGCTAACATAATGTTTGCTCTGGCCATTTCTTCTTGATTTATAAATCCTTTTTCCATATTTATTTTGTATAATAATTACTACTACTATTAGGTGCCATGAGAACAGAGTGTGTGTAACTAATCTTATCTAATGGACAACTGTTACCCAAATCAAGATACCTATTCGACCTCCTATCAAACTTCAATAGTTGCTCTCCAGGTATGCCAACTAATTTCTGAAACTTAACTTTTTGAATATTGACTCTTACTGAGGTGTCAAAGGTATCTTGTGGGTTATTTCTATGTATGCAGACTACATTGTCTGCTTTGTTAAACCAGTTTTGAGAACCACTTATATCATAAGCGGTTGGCATTTTATAATGTAATCCTGTGTCATCCTTATCCATTTTCCTTGGATGTGCTATGATGATAAACTTTAAGTCGTTTACTTGCTCAAACCTACGAATCTTAGTAAGACATTCTCCAATGTATGTTGTTTCATCCTTACCTCTAAACTCATGGTCAAGCTGATTGAACGGGTCTAGTAAACATCCCTTAATACCATATCGCATAACAAGATGTTTAAACTTAGATAGAACATTATCTAAACTAAAATCATCCTCTGGATATATAGCGTAAAAATGTTCATTTAAAAAGTTAATAGCTGTTTCGTATTCATACTCAGTCATCCTATTATCTTTATCCATGTCTGATGTATTACCTATATACATTTCCGCTAAGACATCAAACAAGTCTCCAACTGGATAGTTTTCAGGAGAGAATACTCCCCACTTCCATCCATACAGAACAGATGCGTTCAACATAATCTGCATAGCCATCATAGTTTTACCTGAGCCTGGAACTCCAGTCCATACATCTAACTCTGATGTCCTAAGCTTGTAATGATTATCTAATATTCTATATCCAGTAGTTAGTCCTTTTTTCTTACCGTTGTGAAAGACATCTAACATATACCCTTTCTCGCTATCTACAGTAAATATACCCTCAACAGGATATGGCACCGAGTTTTTCAAACACTCCTCTAGCTTTATTGGACCTAACTCTACAAGCATTTGATTAGCATCTTTAATACCTTCAGGAAAGTTTACTATGTTACACCTCTCTCTACCCAGTCTTCTACTTATCTCTTCAAGTAAAACTCTACCATTAGTATCATTGTCTGAGCATATGTGAATCTTTTCTACAGTATCGAAGTAACTCCAACAATTATCTAAATAGCTAAACTTATTGTCATAATTTTTAGTGCCTGGATTAGGTGCACCATCAGGAACACTTACACAGTTAGTTATACCTGCTTCTTCCAAAGATAGCTTATCCATCTCACCCTCAACAATATATACCTCGGTGCAGTCTTTTATATCATCAAGTCCATAGAATATCTTCTCAGCATTTTTAGTTTGTTTAAAATTCTTTTCAGCATCTCTATATTTAATATTAATTAACTCACCGTCTCTATAGTAATTAAAGTTTACGGCAACTCTATTTTTACTCACTTGAGGCATAAACTCATCTGATTGAGTAATCTTGTTTCTTATTATTGTTCCAGCAGATATACCTCTATCCTTAAACCATTCGTATAATTTATCGGATAGTGCAGTAGCATTAGATGGTTGAGGTCTGTCGTACTTCTCATCATTAGAAATAATAGTTCTATGACTTAGTATGATACCAGAGTCTCCGCAGTGATGACACATATATGCCCCGCTCTCAGCATTTATAGCTAAACATTTTTCTTTTGATTTCTTTCTTTCGTGAGAGCAGGCTCTACAAGATACCCTTACCTCTCCTTCTTTTTTGTTTATTGTAATTTGGTCGTTGGCTAAACTCATTACTAAAATAATTCATCGTGGTTAAACTTTTCTTTCTCTTTCTCTTTCTCTTTTATAGGCTCGTCTTCCCAGTATTTACCGTTGAGCCATGTTAAAGGATTCTTTCTATATTTTACATCAGGAGTATCCTTCACATACTTGGGAACCGCTTTTATTATACTACTCATAGTAGGTATACCAAGCTTCATCCATTTTTCTAAGCACTTACTGTAACCTACTTTCTTTTGATACAGGTCCCAGAATGTATCGAACAACTCTCTCTTATCTTCTTTTAGTGAGGACTTTTTATTTTTAACTTTATCATTTATATCTACAACTGACATTCTTGAACATAGTTTATTAAAACTATTAAGGCATTCTTTTTCGCTCATAAATAGTATTTCATAAGGTTCCATGAATCCTTTTAAAACTAATGTTATAGTATGCGTATCCATTTCGCAAAGCAAAATATTAGATGTATCTATGAATGTATCTTTAATTCTCAGTATCATCCCATTTAAAATTAAAAAATTGTTTTTCTTTTGTTTTCTTTTTACTAGAGGTAAACTCTATAACTGGTGGAGTTTCAAATGTTATCCACTCATAACACAAGTTAAAAAGCTTTTCAGCTAATAATAATTTAGCCTCATGCTCACTGATGTTATCATCATTTATTTCTATTTCTATCTTTGCTTTCATTTAAAAAAAGTAAAGGGGAGCCCTATTGCTTAGCTCCCCAATACTAACAACAAGGGTAATTAAAATGGTAAACCATCATCTGAAGTAGTAGCTTTTGCTGTCTTCTCTTCAGGCTTGTATGTATTTACCTTAACATAGTGAGTTTTACCGTATTCGTTCTCACCATCTCTGTTTCCAGCGATTGTAAGATTGATATACTTTTCTCCTTTGTATTCATAAACATGTTCTTTAATCTTGCCTAAAGCTACGCTAAAGTTTACGATTGAAGAGCCATCTTCAAATACAACTTCTTTGCCGTTTCCACAGTAAATAGTTTCTGTTTTCATAATAAAATAATTAATCATTAATAATTCTACAAAGTTTTTGATACTTATGATTAAGCATCTGATACCTGTCTTTGTACTCCAGGTATTTCTTTTTAAAGTGTTCTAAGTCATTACTTAAACTTTCTATGTATGTCATTTGACTAGAAAAATCATACAGGTCTAATTTATTATTTATCAAAGCTTCACATTGAGTAAACATCATTTTATATTCAAAGTCAGTCTCTATAAAATCATTGTGATTTTTCTCATAGTGCATAATAGATGCGTGGTCTCGACCAATCAGCATGCCTATTCTTTTTAAACTATAACCTGTAAACTTTCTCATAAGTGCTGAGAACATAGTTCTAGCATTTACATAGTTTCTAAATCTTCTTCTGCTTTTTAATTGTTCTGGTTTAGAGTTAGTAATTAAACAGACAACTTGCATAATTTTATCATGCAAACTATCTCCTTCTATTTCTAATTTTTCCAACTCATCAACATTAAATAAACATGTTTCTAAATCTAACTCGGCCATATAACAACTAACATATTAAACAAACAAACTTTTAAATCCATACTCATCTGATACCTCCAGTATTTTATTAATCTTTCTAGCTTGTTTCACACTAAATAGTGTAGGCTCATTTAAATACTTTCTTAATGTAGGCAGAGATATATCTGTCATCTCTGAAAGCTTGTTTCTAGATAGACCTTTACAATCCATCTCAGCTGTCAATCCATTTTCTTTTCTCATAATTTTATTTTTATAATTCATCTATCCATGTAAATTCATAAGGCTCTTTTGTCTCTTCAACAAAGTAATCCTTATAAGTCTTTAATAAATTTTTGTACTTAACTCTACCTCCAGACATGAAATCATCTCCACAAGTATATACTCCTATATTATAAGGAGCAGACTTTTCAATAACTACAAATATAAAGTTACTTACTCCAAAGGCATCAGAGTAAAAAGCAGATTGTCTATCGTAACCCCATTTGTAACATGAGTTTCTAAATCCTCTTGGAGTTGCATCTTGTGTTGTTTTTATATCCATGATATAACCATCTTCAAGATTAACCCAATCGGCTTTACACTTACATAACACACTCTCATCAGAGTCTTCCCAAACCATAACCTGTTCAGCTTTACCTTTAGATAATAATTCAGTAGCTTCAACAGAAGAATATATTCTGTTTCTCATTCCAATCAAACTATTCCATTCAGCTGGGCTAAGAATAATCTTACCCTTGTTAGCTTCAGAAAACTCCTTAGCCATAGCCTTACCATCTTTAGTTCTCTTGTCCATCTTAGGTTCTTTAACAACAAGTTCTTTAAACTTGTCATGCTCTAGAATACATAGATGAAAAGCTCTACCAAATAGTAATGCTTTGGTTTCTTCTCTAAGGTCAGGGTTGTCTTTATAGTGTTGATAGTGAGCGGGGCTGACTGCAATCTTACCTAACTGTGAGTTTGTAACAAAGTCAAAGTCAGAGTAGTATGCCGAGTCATCAGCAAACTTCTTAATAAATTTATCAAACATGTTAAGCTAGTGCCTCACCTATAAGGTCAGACTGAGGTTTAGTTAATGTATAATTTTTTATCTTGTCTTTAACTACATCAGACTTACCATCTTTAATAGCTTGTAACATAGCCTCAAGTTGAGGAGCGGTTAGTTTTGGCTTAGACTTTTTCTTTGGTGATTTGTCTTTAGCAATAGCAACCTTTACTTCATCAGCAGAAGCAACAGATGTATCAATACCTATACCAAAGTTACCAAGAACTCTACCCCATGCAGATGTTTCGCAGTTCTCAATAAAGCTAGTCTTGTTAATGTACCCATCTGCCTTAACTTCGTGTGCATGAGCAGATGCTATCAAAGTACCATCAGGTCTTACTATACTTGCTTTGAATACACAGTGTTCCTCAGTAGCTTGTACTATCTCAGACACTAATGCGTAGTCAGGGTAATGCTCTCTAAAATGTTTTAATCTTTCGTTTACTGGGATATAATCTTTCCCTTTGATGTTAATTGTTTTCATTGTTATTTAATTTAATTAAAGTGTGAGCAAATGTAATAAAAAATAATTACATCTGCAAAATTATTCCGTACTATTTAAGTCGGATTTTAACTCTTGCATGATAGAACATCTTTCATAATATTCCTCATTTGTGTAGTAATCTATTAGATAATCTATTATTTTATTAATCTCTCTTTGCTTTCCTGTTTCGTTAAATATTTCTTTTAGATGTTCAGAGTTATCAACTAGATGATGATATAATTCTTCCTCTAGTATAAAGGTATCTAAATTTTTATACTTAGATAAACTCTCTAAAACTATTCTAAATATAATTGGTCTTATTTCTTGTAAACACTTTTTGACTTCCTTATCCATTTGAGTAACATATTTATTGGTATAAACAATACCATCATTCCAAAAGTAAATATAGTTAATCCTAATAGGAAAAGAAAGAAAGAATAAGATATTATATTAACAGCTATCTCAAACATAATTCCTCTCTCCATTTAACAAACTTAATCATTTCTTTTAACTTCTTGACACTATGTGTAGATAAAACAATTTTATTCCAATTCTTATTAATATCTAAGTCAGGTAGTAAGGCCATTGTTTGTAGTGCCTTTACTTTTTCTTTATTAGTTTTCATGTTCTAAAATTTGTTTAATTCTTTTTACTAATATATATGGACTTATACTTCCCATTTCAAATTCTTCAATTTGATACAATATTCTATCTTTCATAATAATCTGATTTATCGTTAGTTATATCTAATGTATTCTCTAATAGTGTTTCTACCTCATCATATCTTTCATTGTAGAAATCTTGTGCTTCTTCCCTTAACCCAAAAGAAGTATCTGTGCTATCCTTACTTTCATACATTTCCTCTCCAAATCTTTCTTTGGTTATTTGTGTAGCTATTTCATCTACAAACTCCATCCATTTGTCGTTTGGTATTCTGTGTTTACTCATTTGTATTGCATTTTTAGTTCTTAAATCAAATCTTTTGTGAAATTCTTCTGCATGATTACTCATTACTTAAAACTTTTATTAAATTCTGTTATTGGCTTGTACTCACTATCTTGTTTTAGATTTATGTAATCATCATACATAATTTCAATCTTTCTAATTTGATATTTAAAATCATCTGATGTATAGTGATACTTTTTATCATCTATTGCTTCCGCTAATTCTTGTAGTCTTTTAACTACTTGATACTTAATTTCTTTTGCTCTCATAATTTTATTTTAATTATTATTAATTTCTAATTTAGATATATGATTGACATAATCATACCATTCTCCTATTTCAGAATGTATAACATTATCTTCACCCAAAGCAACCATGAATCCTTTGTCTCCTAAGTCATTAATACATTTATTGACTGCCTTAACATCTTCAAACTCATCATACCACTTGAGGTAATCTTCAGTATATATAATCCAATAATCTGTTTGTTTTACTTTAAAATTATTTGACTCATCATACTCAGTACAATCGTAAGTCTTTTCGTACCATTTGAATGATTTATGTAGGTTGTATTCTTTTAAAACTTTATCAATTTTTTCTCTTGAGTCTTTCCTAACTCCAAAGATTACTTCACTTCTGTATCCCATAGTTGTTTATTTTATTAATGTTAATTTAGTTTTAATATTCTATTGGTTGTATTTCTCCATCTAATTCTTTAACTATATAAAAATTGTCATCATCATTCAATCCTTCTAAAGAATTAAGAAAGTATTCTGCATCTTTTATGCTGTTAAAATATCTAGTATAATTTCCGTTATCATCTAGGATAGTTAGTCCTGTCCAATAATCTTCTATAAAATATCGTTCCATATTTAATTTATATTAATATTAATTTATTTAAATGTTGTATTGTATCCTCTAATTCATCAACACTATCTTCTTCTCTGTATGTTAGTTCATCTTCAATTAGTTCATCAATCATCTGATACTTTTCCATATAAGGATAGTGTTCTATTTCATTACCAAACCAATCGCTATACAAATTCTCTACTTGTGAGCGATTAAACTTCTCATAGTATTCTCTTTGGGTATCTTCCCAATCTTGTAATAAATTTTTCTTTTTCATATTCCCATAGCATAATCTAGCACTCTATCGTGCATTTTATCTGTATCAAAAAACTCAAAGTAAAAGTCTGTGATGTTCTCTCCATTAGCTAAGACTTTGGTAATAGTTACAATAGTCTCATCTGGTTGCTCGTATGTGGAAGGAGCGTAATAAAAATCATATTCTATTTCTAGTATGTTATCGTTTTTCTCTTCCGAGTATGTTCCCATGTGTGTTTTCATGTGTTGTATATTAAATTATAAATTATTGATGTTGTCATAGCTATTATACATAAATACATAAAAATGTATCCTAAAATTTCTTTCTTAGTTTGTTTGTCTATTTTCATTTTGTCATTTGTAATAAGGTTAATCTTCTTTCTTTTTCTGATAATGATAATGTATCCCAATCTCTTGGTTTAATTATACCATCAGTTGCAAATACTATCCTAGCTTTTGCTTTTACTTTACTTTCTCTGTCCTCTACTGACATATCAGTCAATAGCATAAACATTTTCATCATATCTAAATTGTTACTCATTGTTGTTGTTATTTAATTGGTTAATAAATTCTACTACTGCATCATAAGTTTGACTTAATAATGCATTGGTTAATCCGTTGTATATATCATCATAACTTTCATCTTCATAATCTTCAAGCCACAATATCTTAGATACCACAGGCATAAGCCAATCCCAAGATTCGTGGTATTTCATCTCTTCTGGTAGATACCATTCTCCACTATTGTATTTTTTTACATAATACTCTTCAGGTTTATATTTGGGAGTCGTTTCTAACTCCATAAATTCTGCTATTAGTTTATTGTTTTCCATTGTTGTTAAATTAAAATATTTCCATTTTAGCTAATAATTCTTTTGTGTACTTAGTTACAATTTTGCCTTTGTAGTTTTTCTCTAAATCTTTCTGATACTTAAGTTCCATTGATGAAGGAGAACTAAAAGTAAAGTATTTATCTCTGTTTGCGACTAAATCTTTACAATAATCGTTAAAGTCAGTGATGTAGTCAATATGGGTTGGAAGGGAACTCCCTAAAAACCTAGCTATTTCTCTGTGAATTTCAAACATTTCTTTTGCTTTTTCTTCAATATATCTATCGGCTTTTTTCTCTAGTTGTTTTTGAATTTCATTAGTAGTTTTCATAATAATTAATTTAATTGTTAATAACTTTAATTGTTTATACTTGTTTTTCTATTGACTTTGTAAATTATATCCCATAACTTTGCCTTGCTATTGTGCTATATAAGATAACACACCATTTATTATTATCAAGTAATTTTTTATATATAAAAAAATAACTCTCAATGAGCGTAGCGAATGGTGGCGAAGCCATAGTGATGTACCATATAACGCCCTAGCTATATCTAAAAAAGTAGGAAACAATACACGACAAATAGTATTGTTTTACAATATTGGTTTCTCCTAATATTAACCTAACTTTATAAGGCATAGTCACCCAAAGACTATTTTAATATCTCTTGACAGATAACCTTTTACTTATTTTTAGTGTAGTAGCGTTATGTTGATAGTGACTCCTCTATTGTTGCTCTCTTTCTATTCTTTTTCATATATAAGTTTGTCAATATGATTATTCCAATAAATTAAAATGCCCTCTATCTGTTCAATATCTTCTCTATAATCTTCATGTTGTCCTCTTGCATACATATTGTGTATTATTTGTTGTGTATGATATGTTAATTTTTCTAAATCATCTTTCAAAAATTCTTTCATTGTCTTGTGTTTTTTTTAAGTGAAATATAAAGTTTTTATTTTCTTGTTTTAATTGTTCTACTATATGTGATATACAATTATAAGTATTTTCATCTTCTTTGTGTTGTTCGTAAATTACTATATCATTATTCCCTTTGTATTCCCACGAGTAGTTTCTAATTTCTATATTATTATAATCTTTCATAGTATTCATCTTTAAATGTATTAATTAGTTCTCTACCATATGCAGTATGAAATCCGTATGAATGTGTATACTCCATAGGTACATTCTCTATTACCAGATGAAATAGTTCTTTTGTACTTACATCGTATTCATCTGCCGTTACTTGTAGTGCTAACTCCATAGCGTTTGTGTTGTGTCTTACTTCTCCATAGTTAGTTTCTATGTAGTCTTGTATCTCTTGTGCTTTCATTTTTGTTCGTTTAATTGTATTCTTAAGTATTCATTTCCATTATCATCTGTATCTACATCAGCTATATCACAGCCAATTAAGTTGTCTATTTCGCATAGGTCAGTAAATGTGTCTATATGTAATTCACACAAATCATTTCCGTAGTAATCTTCTAAAACTATCTTCATAATTTAAATAATTTAATTAGTTCCTCTTTTATTATATCTTCAAGCTCTTGCTCATCTATTATTTCATTATCTGTATCTATATAATCAGGTATTATTTTTTCAAAGACCATTCTGTCTACTATTGCTAGTGCAATATCTGAAATATCATCTTTCAATATATTATGGCTATGTATATATTTACTTAATCTTTCTGTTGTATCTTTCATTTAATTAAATTTAATTTATTAATATCTTCCATTGTCTTTGCTTGATTAACTTTTTCGTTCCAAGCTAAATTATATTTTAGTGGAGTCTTGATTAGTTTAGATTTCTCTCTAGCTATCTCGTTAATATATCCACCACCTCTATTTAATTCTTTATCTTGTTTAGCTATCTCTAAGTACATATAATCAATATCTTTATCTGATATGTTTACAAAGTCGTTAATATAATTTTGATATACATTGATAATATTTATCAAGTCTTCTTTTCTAAAATTTTCCATAGTTTTATTAAATTAATGTTAGTCCTTCTTGTTGTGCTACATAGTTTATGTGCCTTTGTGTCGTTACACTCCAATAGCCTAGTTGTTTTAATTCCATCTTATATCTATCTATTTTAGCTACTTTTGTAGTGTATGATATAACATCATTACCTTCTACCCTTAGATTGTGTTTGTATCTGTCGTATTTTTTAATCATCTCTAGTATTTTTTCTTGTTAATTATTCTATAAGCGTTAGCTTTTGCTTTTGCTACTTCTCTATCTACTTTAATAGTTCTGAATGTTGACATAATATTTAATTTAAGTTAGTGGACTAGGTGCAAACGAATGCACCCAACTTACCCTTGTTGTTGTCTGAACAATAGTCCTTGTTAAGTAGTTAGTCGCACAATTTCTTGCTACTTCCGACATCGTATCTTATTCTAGTATATCTCGAATATACTCCACCCTAGATGTAGGTTGGTATCGTTTACGCCTATACCTTAAAACGATAAAAAATTATAGGTATTTTTGCTATTTCCAAGATTCAGCCTAGGTTTCCAAACCTAGTACCTCCCCCAATGGATACTCTTGCGTTTCAATACTCGGTGATGTAAGGTCTCGATTAGTCGTTGCCGATTGTCTCTTAAGAGAGCCAAGCCTAGTCATCTTGTGAGCCTCATTTCTGAGCCGTTTTGTTGGTACAAATGTACGATAAATTTTTGATGTATGCAAATTATTTTCATACTT
>Ga0208157_1000104_pt1 | contig 55965 bp, 54 predicted proteins | sample 5_EtaG_FD_184077 | JGI IMG/M metagenome (GOLD analysis project Ga0208157, IMG submission 184077) | Marine viral communities from the Subarctic Pacific Ocean - 5_ETSP_OMZ_AT15132 metaG (SPAdes) (version 2) | ecosystem: Environmental > Aquatic > Marine > Oceanic | place: Pacific Ocean | collected...
AGTTGTTGTAGAACCAGCAATTGAAGCAATAACATTAAATGTTTGATCGTTCCCAGATATTAACTGTATATCTTGGTCAGAATCAGCTGGGTTATTAATTGTTGCAGTTTGAGTTAAGGTTGTAAGTATATCTCTGCTTTCATACCAAAAAACTGGACTATGTTCTGTAGCATAAAACATACTATCACTATCTAAGGCACTAACTGATTGATGTAGCTGTATCTCAGAAGATGCCCTATAATTTGCACCAGAATCTTTTCTTTCTACTAATAAAACAAGTTTGTTTGTCATATTTCTATCGCCTGTAGTAGCATTTGCGTTTGCATCTACAATATATTTAGCATGAGTTAGCATTTCTGATGGAGGTAATGTTTTTGCTACCTTCCATAAATTATCATTCCATGCTTGCAATATAGTATCGTCAGTAGACAAAGCTCCCTCGGTTGGGATCTCATTAACCTTCTCTAATATTCTTTGTTTTATTGTTCTAGCCATATTTTCCTTAGTTATAATATGGGGGGCAGCAACCACCGCCCCCACATTATATGGTTAATTAACCTAAATTATCCACCAGCAACAAAATCAATTACTGCGTGAGTTTCAGGTAATAGTATCTCCAATCCAGCCTCAGTAATAATCTGATCCTTTCTTCCATCAATATCATTATCTTGTATATTAGTTTCGACAAAAGTGTCTCTGCTAATACCATTACCAGATAATGGTCTTAATGCAACATTAGATAGATCAATACAAACAGCCTTATCAGCCATATCGCCCCTAAAGAATGGATGAGCAACAAAGTTCAATCCACCCCAAGAAGTTGTTACAGAGCTGATATCGATAGGCATGAAACTAGATTTCTTAACATTAAGAGAAGCATTAAATAACTCTTTAGAATTAGATCCTAGAGAATTATCTACAAATCCACCATTCATTTTATTTAAATGGTTGATTACTTTTCTAGATGTTAAACATAGTTTCTGCCCGCTATTTCCGCCTTCATAATTCATGAATTCGTCCATAACATCAGTAATACCATCATAAGTAAAACCAGCACTAACGTCATATCCAGCTGAGTCAGCTGCAGTTCCATTATACGCTAATTCGTATTTTTTTCCACCCATGTTTTCCAAGAATGGAATCATACCCCATGATGTTCTACCTTCAGTACCAGCACTACCTAAGGCTCCGTATTGGCCATAACCAAATAAGAAAGCATGCTCAAGATCCATTTTATGAGATTTAATATGTTCTGCATAAATACGTTTCCATTCATTTGCAAACCCTCTGTATCTAGTAGCCATAGATGATCCAGTCATTAGAGGTACAGATGTTTTAAATATCTGAGTAAAGAACTCAGTATCTGACATCTCATCTCTCCAACCTTCTGGAGCACCAGAACCCTCAGCCCATTGAGATCCAATCACTTGACCATCATCTGTAGTCTCAGCACCTGTAGTATGTGCAGCAATTGCAGAGCCTGTACTTACTACTACTAAGTTAGCTAAAGGAATAGTAGCAACACCGCCTCTATTCTTACCTGGAGCAGTTACTACATCCCAATTAGTAGCACCATCATCTTCATCATAATAAGTTGGAGCAGCAGTTAGTTTGTAAACAACACCACCTATTCTTAATATTTGACCTGCTACTAAGAATATTGGTGAATATCCACCAGTTGCGCTTGTTCCAAGATGAGTGTATGATTGTAACTTTTTACCTTGGTAGTTGTAATCACATTCAAATGCTACGTGTGTACCATCATTAGAGTTATCTGCGTCTGCCCATACTGCATTAGCTTCTGCAGTTCCTCCTGAAAGATACACTTGTGTTGCTTTGAAGTTTCTCCTTTGCCATTGATTTCTATATTCAAATGGCTTCCACACAGTCTCATCTGTTGATTTTTTGCCTAAACGAGATAAATAAGAGAAGAAAATTGATTCAGCAGGAGCTAATTGAGCGACCTTGTCGCTGATTCCAAACGTTCTTCTAATATCGTTTACACTTTGACCAGTAAATGCGGCTGAAGGAGTTGTGGTTTTTACACCTATTCCGTATGACATTTTATATGTCCTCCTTAATTAAAGTTAAAATATATTATTTTTATCTTCGCCTTTAATAAGAGAATCCATGAAGGTATCAGTTGGAGTTGTATTTTGAACACCTTGGCCACTTTGTACGCCCATAGGCTTAGGAACTGATTGAGATCGCTTAATTTGATTAAACTGAGGACTTGGTTGGGCATTAGCATTAGGAGTTGCGCCTGCAATTCCTTTTTTATACTTATAATATCCAACTAAATCATTCATATTAATAGATTTAGGATCACTCATTTCCGATATAAAACCGTCTAAGTGCTCTCCAAGATCATAATTAGTTTGAACATACTCTCTAACCTTATGAGTTTCCTGTTGTTCTCTAGCATGAGCTTGTCTTTGTAATTCCATTTTCTGAAGGCCATCTATTTTCTTATTATAGACTTCTTGCATATTAGCAATTTGATATTGGTTTTGTAAGTTTCCATACGTAACCATATCCTCTCTCCATTGCTCTGTCTGCGTATCAAACTGTGCGCTAGGACTGTTAGGATCAGAATAAGCTTCCTCTCTATTATAACCTATTGGTCTTTCAGGTTTCACTGGAGGAGGAGGAAATTCCTCTCTTCCAGGAGCTTTAGTTTCAGTAGGTTGAGGTTGTGCTTGCTGTTTGCTCAAATTAGAAATCGTTTCCTGCATTTCTTTGATTTGATTTTCCTTTTTTGCAGCTTCAGACTGCCAGTATTGATATCGAACCTGATCGTTATCAGGAGGTGTTTCAATAGGTTCAAGTTGGGGTTCAGGAGCAACTGGTTGTTGAGGCAAGGCCCCTTCAATCATATTCGCTTCTTCTTGTACAACTTCTCCTTTTGGTTCTAAAGTCCCGATTAAGTCAGCAAATGAGTCCACTGGCTGTTCAGGGGTATCAGCAAATTGTTGCTCTATAGGAGAAACATCTTCCTGGCCCTGTTCCTGAGGGGTGTCATTGTTTTGTTCTAAATTAGCTTCCATGTGCTATTTCCTTTACTTTTTGCTAGTCGACTTAGATGCGGAGTCGAGTTTAGCGCGTTCTTGTTTTGCATCTCGTAATTCTTGTTCAGCCATTGATAGAGTATCATCTAAACGTTTCTCGAATATAGTATTTGAAGCATCAGCTTTGTTTTTAACTTTATCAAGTCCTGTTTTAAATTTCTCTACCTCTATTTTCTGCTTGAGGTGAACATTCTCTCTGGTTAGTGTCTGCATATCGCCTTTATGTTTTTTAAGCTCTTCAGTCACAGCATTAAGTTGTTGTTCAAGCTTTCCAATAATGTCTGTACGTTCCATTACGCCTTCCATATCGAATATTTCAGTCTTCTTAAGAACTTCTTGTTTATCAACAATACCTGATTTGTAAGCTTCCATGTAAAATTCAAGCTCTGCATACCTATTAGAAGGTAACGTAGAACCTGAAACAAATACACAATCATACTTACCAATCGTAATATCATTAGTAACAGCGTCTATTTCTCCATTCTTCATATCTACCAATTTTTTATTGATAACATATTCAGATAGAGAGTTATTTGGATTAATAACACGAAAGACCTTTTCGTATTGATATAGTTCTTGCATCATTTGTATAGCAATTTTACCAACTCTGGTTAAACATGCTTCTACATCTGATAATTTTGATTTAATTTTTCTTTGTCCAAATTCATCTAAACTAATTGTAGCTTTATAAGTTTGTGGAGCAGCCTGCGAATTACCCATCATCATTTCATATAGACCTAATTGATGGTCAATATCTGATTTTGCAGTCTGTTCATTAGTATATAATTCATTAGGAAGAGGTGTTGGTTGAGCTACAACTGGTTGCCCCATATCAAAATCAACCTCTATACCTACACCTGGTTGCGCCCATTTCTCTTCAAATTCTTTCATATCAACAGATCCAGCTGGTACTAAGACTTTCATATTAGTAGAAGTAGTAGCATGAGCTATTATTAATGATCTTGTTTTGTTTATATAGTCTTGCAATCCTCTAACCATTCTAACATCACTTAATGGATATGGAGTTCTGGTATGTAGGTTAATTAAAGGAACTACAGGATATTCACTTGTTGGTAATATTCTACTGTATAAATACTTATCTCCTAAAACAACGCACATTTTTACTTTTTCCAATCTTACTGGTACTGCTTCTATCATTCCAGCTTTAATCATTTCAGCTTTATTTAATATTTGAACATTAGGTATTTTATCAACTTCACCTATTTTAGTCATAGCTTCTTGATATGCTGTTTCTATTTGCGTTTCAATAGCCTCTAGACTTCTTTCTAATTCTAAAGCCATTCTTTCTTCTAACATAGAGCCAGCCATTACAGCTTCTTCTAATTGAACTTTCTTTTCTTGATGTTGAACAAGTAATTCTTCTCTCATTTTTTCTATGTCTGACTCAATTGCTTGTGTAGCTTGTTGTACTTGTTGTTCTCTTTGCTTAGCAAATGCATCTTGAGCTCTTTTAATATCTTGAGGTTTTTCTAATACTTTATCCCCTATTAATCCAACCTCTTGCTCTAAGTATTGTTGCCACTCTGATTCAGATAGTTTATATTCCTTCTTATCATATCTTTGGAATATTCTATACATTACCTCATATATCTTTGTATATCTCTCGTAACCTCTTATATAGTCATCTTCTTCTAAAGAATCTATCTGACCTGGGAAAGAAATACCTATATCGTCCTTGCCACCAGTCATAATTTCATCTGTTTCAATATCTCCAGTAGCAGCTTGTATAGACTTAACATAATCTGGATAAAGCTTTTTAGCCTGATCCTTTGTAAATAGCTTAGATACTATAATGTTCTCGGCATCATCAAAGTATCTGCTTCTAGAATTAGGATCAACATATACGTCCATTGGATCTAATTCTTTCATCATAACCTCACCCTTACCATCATCTGCGGATGGATTCTGGTATATTTGTATATATCCCATTCCACAAACGTAATAATCATCAATGGCTTGTCTTATAGAAGTCTTACCATCTGATATATCATACATATATGTAAGTAATTGGTTTAAAACGGCTGCTACTCTAACGTCTGAATCCTCACGTGGAGACACCTTGAATGCTGGTCTATTAGCAGTTAGAAGTGCTTTTGCTGTTTCTACAGCAGGATGTATTCTATTTACTACAACAGGTGCTTGGCCTCTAGATTCCATTTTACGAATCTGTTCATCAGTCCATTGTCTACCTAATCTATATTCTTGGTCTTTTCTTGCATTTTCTTCCCAATCGTATCTTTTTTTCTTATATAAATCAAAAATACGTTTAGTTTCTTCTACAATATCCCCAGAATCACCCATAGTATGGCCAAGACCTTCTATATTACGACCTTCTCCATTAAGTATATTTACTGTCTGTTTATCTTCTTGTGCCATTGGTTACCTTTTGTATGTAAAATAGACCATAATAATATAGCTATTAAAGCGTCATCCAATCAAGGAATTTATTTTTAATTGATCTATCTTCGTTAATTTCTTCGAATTCTTTATCTCTACATGGTCTTGCACCTTCTAATGCTGTCCAACACGCATCCATAACATCGTCATTCTTTCCTTTAGGAAATGATAAAAACTCTGCTTGAGCCTCAGTGTCTTGTGGTCTAAAGAAAAACTCTCCTTTAGCAAACATAGGTACTAAAGATAACAATCTTTCTGACTTTCTATTTCTAGGCTTAACACCTTTCTCTAAACCTGGTATAAAAATGTTCTCTTCTAACATTAAAGCCTTAGTTGCAGCACGTAAGGCTTCTTGATAAGCTACTGTTTCTATCTTCATTTTCTGATGCCTAAACTTCTTGAACTTGTCAATTATAGTTCTAGGTTGGTCAGCTGGAGATATGTGCTTTCTAAATATGTCTACAATGTATTTGTTGTTATCATGATCAATTGCAAGAGTAACTATAACAAAGAAATCAGCAGTTGCTGCTAAACTAGACGCTGGATCAACTCCGCCATATATATTTACGGGTTTAATCTCTTCTTTATCACCTATCTTTCTAACTAAAACAGATCTACCATCTCTTCTTTCGAAGTCATAATGATGCAATTTAATCCAATCTGGTTGAAAAGGTGCTTCTTCAGGAGATTGTGCTATATTCATATATTCCTGATAGAAACCATTTATGTTTCCAACAGATGCGTATTCTTCCTTGATTGCAGTAATACGTTCATGAGGGAACCTTTCAGGCCATATAGGATCACCTTCGTCAGTTATTATAGAGTACCATAAAACAAACCAGGCTGTAGAATCCTTAGCCCAATATAAGAAGCAGTCCTCTGATATAACTGTACCAATCATAACTATTCTACCTTCATCTGATAACGATGGTATAACAGCTTCTGTCATCCACTTTCTATTTTTTGCTCTAGCTTCTGGTGTAAAAGCATTTAATTCTGATTCGAAATCATCTACTATAATAAGAGTAGGACGTGTATCGCCCTCAATAAACCCCCTAACTCTTTGCCCAGTACCTACAGCTACTATTCTAACGCCATTAGCAGTGACTACATCTGTAGCAGTCCATCTTTTAGCCGTTGTAGGCCCCTGGTCTCCAAATAATTGTTTAAATTTCTCTGAATGAGTTAAGTGATACTTGATTCTAGATAAGAAGTTAATAGACTGAGCCTGTGATTCTGATATAATAACAATAAACTCATCCTGATCATCTCTTTTGAATGCTATCTTGTGTACAGGTAAAAGGAGAGAAGTAACGGTGCTTTTAGCTGTTCCCCGTGGCGCAGCGATTAAGACCCTCCTTTTCCTATCATCTTTGAGTGCTGAGTATATTTCATGATGGAAGGACGGTGTGGCTTTACGCAGGGCAGTCGGGAAACAAACTCTACCAAATAAGGCTATATTGTTTTTTAGCTTTTTTAGTGCCTGTTTCTGCGCATATTGTTCTTCGTAATCTTCAACCATACTAGCTGTTCTCTTTATTCCCCCGAGTATCTAATTCTTTATTAGGTTTAACTTCTATAACTTCTTTTTTAGCTACTAAAGACTGTTCTTCTTCAGCTATTTCGTCTAATAGCTTCCTATTTGTAGTAGCTTCTAGTGTATGTGTTGTTTTAATGACGTTCTTGTCTTTCATACCAAGCATTTCCTGTAAATTCTCTACAACACGTAAGAAATTAGTCACATCGTTCTTAGATTCAGCCATAGATAAGCCCTTAGATAATAGATCTATAACATCTGTCTCACCATAACCTTTTTCTTCTAATACACCCTTTAATTCATCTTTTACCATACTTTGAAACTCCTTTGTTCTCATATATCTCTTGACTGTACGCCTTTTAGACTTACTAGCATTCTCAAAGACTAAATCTATGGATAAGTCCATATTAAAACAAGTAGAATATGCCATAGATAGATTACGCCATTGAGTAGAATTCTTTTTTACTTCGAGTTGTGGTTTCCCAGAAAGCGTTGCATTGGATTGTCTCCCCTCGGCAACAAGCTTTTGAGTGGGATACTTAGGAGAATGAAAGGCATAACCAAAAGGCAACCTAACATAATAAGAGTTAACACCATTATTCGATTCATACTCTCTATGCTGAATGACCTTAGCCACGTAATTATCGTCTGAAAGGGCGTATTCTCCCCTTTTAGCTTCTTTCCAGTATTTATATTGAACTCCTTCGTTTTCAGCTTCATCTTTAGTATATATAGTGTAATATGTCTTACCTACACCTTTATGGTTAATACTTATTTCATACATAATACTAGGGTTTTAGTTCATAATGAGGGAAATCATCAAACCTATTGTCTGATACCTGGAAGTCTACGTCCCAGTCTCCTCCCCAGCGAAGATTAATACCCATCCCACGAGCCAACCCAAGCACGAACCCAGCAAAAAGTGTGAAACGCTCTCGGTCATTCCAGTCAATGGGATAAGGCACAACATCAACAGCACGGCTAGGCTTTGTATTATGCCTACCCATAGGGTAATGTACTTTAGTCTTGCCTTCTTCGAAGAGCCGTTCTTGTGTTCTTTCATCTCTGTGCCCTTCAAGCACGCTACAATCAACGTGTTTAATTACTTCATTAAAGACTTTTTGTAGATCAGGGTGAGCTGTCGCTAACCTCTCTCTACTTTTTCTTCCGAACTTTGCCACCTGTTTCTCTCCTTTGTCTTATATCGGGACGCAACTGACCGCTGTAAGCTGCGCTTACATCAGTGGTTTTAAGTATCTTGTACTTATAAGCCATAGTTTTGAGCTCCCGAGTTATATTTATTAAAGTTAAGTAGCATTTACTAGGATATACCACTTAATTAAGATGTCTTAGTTAAGCACTATAACTATAGTCTAAGTTAAGCGAGTCTTACGCTAAAAAGCAATATATAAAAAAAATTACAAAAAAATATATATATGGGACCCGTTTTCAAAAAATTGCTGTAGAATGGGAGTATGTGAAATACACTAAGGTAGTACCCCTTGAATTTACGGGCATGGCGTTGCATTCCCGTTGAAATTCAACCCCTCTATTGCATTGGCAATATTCTTAGTGAATATTCATACTATTAACTCAAAAATAAGGACATAATACAATGAAAACAATTGCATTATTATTTTATCGTAATACTAATCCCTATGTTGTAGACAACAAAGGGAATATTCAAAAAGAACTAAAGGTCGTAAACAACCAGGCAACTGAAGTGCCTTTGGTTGACAAAGCAACTTGGACTAATAACATCAAAGTCTGCTTCAGTGTCCTTGACACTAAAGCTGATGTTAAAGTACCAAGTAGTCTAACCAAGGACTTCATACTTGAAATGAAGGCTGAAAAGGACTCAGCCAAAGCACCATTTCAGTTCTTGCCTAATGTTGACTACGACCTTAAATCAAGTTCTGTAGCAACTGGTACAGTTGACGACAAGCCTGTGATATTTGCAACTTATACTCCTCACGGAGCAAAGTTTACAAGCAAATTATCACTTGCTGTGTAGTTCAACTGATCCAGTACATCACTTGGGGGAGTCTTATGGCTCCCCTTTTTTTCAAGTACTGAAGTATAAAGCGTATGCGTATGTATTTTAGTACACATAAAACAGATTTAAACTGATGCGGAGACTACCTTTGGTAGGGTAACCTGGCTCATAACCAGGATGTATTGTTGGTTCGATTCCAACCTCCGCTACAACGATGAGCTAATGCTCTACCCGTGACCGCATAGTAGGTAGTGGAGTCATGAACCATATCAACACCTGTTGAGGACTCTTGTTCTATTACTTTCATAACATAGTTCCAAACCCACTCTTCCTACACACTAATAACAAGAGTTTATCTACTATGCAAAACTTTATATAAGATTTAGCCAAAAGAGGCTAATATAACCCAGAATAAACAAAAGGAGGGCTATATCTATGGATACTATGCCTAAAAAGATGCCAGCATTAACTGGTGTAAAGAAACCAGAACTAATAGCAATGTTTAAACAACTATGGAGTTCTGCGTATAAACTCAGCCAAGCGATAGCAGGACATCACGCTAATGCTGAAGGTCTATTAAACACTAATGAAGAGTTGCGTAAGCACAACAAAAGATTAGAGGATAAAATAGACTGGTTAGAAGATAGAATCGTTGCTTTAAGTGCTAATACAGCTAAACAACACAACAAAGTAAACTATGGTATTAGACAAAGAAAGAAAGCAAGAAGAGTAAGAAATGCTCGTATTAAGAGTTATTTTAACGCTTCTGTTAGTATCTTTGTATTATTCTGTTGTGGTTGGTTAGTATGGAAGTCATTAGCATTATTTGAAGTGACTTATTCTATGGGAGTAGGATACATGTTAGGTCAGTTGATACTAATAGTATTTGCTCTATTTGCAATCTTAACGATATTCGAGAAGTATGTTGGGTGGATCATTCATCGATTAAGATTCTGGAGGAGATAATGTACTATTACCACGGTAAAGTACAACGCTCAGGTATTTGTCCATACAAGTACAAGAGCGATCTGGTTGATTGGGCTGTCAATAGATGGCCCAATACAACTAAAAAACATTGGCAAAGTAAATCATTTAATCAACTTAAAGCAATTTGGTATAACACGAAGTAACGAAAACAGTTGAGACCTGCCTGGCGTCAAACCCAGTGATGTGGAAAGAGAACATATAAGGGCGCTTGTATGCTATTGACGATAACTCTAGTCCCACTTAAAAGGTATTTCGTGTTTAACCAAAGAAAGGAATAAATGACTGATAAATTAAGATGTAGTGATTGTAAAGGCACCAATATATGGGAATTACAATGGCATCATACAAATAAAAGAATTAAAGGTAAAGACGGTAATTATTACCATTTAATAAACGATGGAAGTAATGGAGCATTAAACACAACTTATTGTGATAATGATTACTTCTGTGAAGATTGTGGTGGAACTTACTACAATAAGACAGGCTACGGCTGTAATCCAGAAACTTACTAAGGAGGTAAATATATGTACGATACTAGCATATTGCAAACGAAGACAGTAACCTACATAATGAACATTGTTTCATTGTGTAAAGAACATATAAAAGATGATACAGAAGACAATAGAATGTTATTAAAAGATATAAAAGAACTTGAAAAGGACTATGATAAAGCACAAGCATTTATAAGAAAATCAGACAGATTTAAGAGGTTATTTCTATGATGTATAGCAATTTAACCTTAAGAGTATGTGATTCATGTCAATCTCTTGATGTGATGTTACATAAGTGGGACAAAGAATTTTATTGTGGTAGATGTTCTGACATCCATGATAAAATAGACGCTTTTATAGAAAGCGAGATAGATAATAGAATCAGAACAGAAAAATAAGGAGGCAATTATGCCTAGCAATCCAAAAGTACACTTTTCATCGTATACAAATGGTGGAGTGTTTGAACAAACAACAGCTCACAGAACATTAGGTGATCTGTTAACTCATCTGACAATCAATGCAGGTGAAGCAACAATAGAAGTAACTGGTGAAGATGGTGAAGAAAGAAATATGACTGCAGCAGGGGTATTTCGTGAAGGAGACACCGTAATGATAATGAAAAGAAAGAATAGATCGGGTGTATAACTTTTTAAATCATTAATGAGAGAGTTTTAACGGCTATAAAAACCTAACATTCGTTAAGAAGAGCCCAATATATCCTTAAGGAGAAATGGTATGCTATCGAGCAAAGGTTCTCTCTCATTATAAACCAGGAGGATAAATGAATTATTCTAATCCAAAGCATTCTACTGAAATATATAGCTTCTTTGAAAGAATCTTTATGAAGAAAGAATGCGAAGAATGGTTAATGCCTCTAGAAGAACAACTAAAGTACTTAGATCAGAAAACATCATACCATATGCATAAGTGCAAGGTACAGCGTTATAACGCAGAAACTGACAGTACTGAAGATGTAGAAAGAGAAATACCATTAATACTATTTGAAAAGGTAGTAGTCAAATTCAGGCCTCATCTCCATATGGGAGACTATTATTTAATGTTAGATGTGCAATCAAAAGACACTGTAAAATACAAATTCTTTACTAAAGTATCATACAGTAAGCAAAATGAAGACGAAGTAGAATCATCTGAAGCCTTCATACCTGCATATCATCCACATTTAAGTAATGGAGTACCATGTTTTGGTAGTTTTCAAGGAGATATTAACACCTCACTAGATGAATGTAATTTTATAAGATTCTTCTCTCAAATGAAAGCATATCTATCTGCATACTACGGTAGATCAACTTACACAAGAGGAAGTCAATATAAAAAGAACCTATTTAGTTATTCATTCTTTAAAAAACAAGAAATATTGGATCATTTTCCTGATTATACAGAAGGTAATGAAGAGGGACAGATTGATCCAGTTGTAGTTGCAAGAGATGAAACGAGGTGGGGATTTCCTTCAAATATGCCAGCATTAGGTGAATTTATGATACAGGGACAAGATTTGTATCATTTTCATGAAATGACCAGGGACTATAACAGGCAGCAGTTGTTAAATGGCGTAATAGATGCTAAAGCATTATGGCCAAGTGGCTCATCTGCAATGGGATACCATTCATCATTTGATGATCGTAGAACAAGAGCTATGGCATATGTGTATACATTAATGCAAGTATTTGGAACAGGTTTCATACCTGCATTCTATCAAATACAAGTATTATTTAGATCATTATATGCACAATATGCTGGATTTGCGACACCAGAAGTTATGGACATGCTTAAAGTATATGAAAAAAGCATGAGTAACATAAGATATGGTAACGAAGTGCAAATACATGGTATTAAAGTTCCAATTGAAGGCCTAGATAATACAGATGAGTTAGATCAGATGTATAGAAGAATATCAAGAATGTTTGATACAAGCAATACAGGAAATGAATTCTTCGACAATTTAACTTCTTGTGGTAATGTTTTACCAGTGTTTATAACATTGGCAAGGTCGAACAACTTACACAAGGCCAAGATAGAAAAGTTCTGTATTGGAGAATCAAGTAACTCTTCAAATATATATAACGATACATTAGAGGAATGTAAAACTCTTATGAAACCTGTATATAGAGAAGCGTTGCATCAATTAGATCAAACAAGGAGGGTCATATTAAATGGACTCAAAGAAGAAGAAACAAGAGATACAGAGACATCAACAGCTGCAGAAGCAGATGTCACTGACGATACCAGCAGAGATGTATCGGAAATACCACCACTTTTTACATAAGTACGATAGATTAGAGTGGTCAGGCCCAGCATGGTATAGCATCAAGAAAGATGAGCATGGTTTTCCTACTGAAATACAGATGGAATACTTTCATGTTCTTGATTTAGGACAAAAAACTTCAACAGATTGGGACGGTAAAGATTTAATGAAAGTCATAAGGCCGTTAATGAAGAAATATCCTAAAATAGGTAACGAATGGATACAGGGCAATATACATTCACATAATGATATGGGAGCATTCTTCTCAGGAACTGATAAACAACAATTAATAGACGGTGCAAACAAGAACTTCTATTTCTCACTTGTTGTTTCTTATGCTAAAGATAAAGAATTAGCATTTGCAGTAAGCTATCCTGATCAGTTTAATCAAGTTATCATACAGAAAATAACTGATATTACAGTAGAAATGTATGAAAGAACTGATGATTACAAAGAAGAAGAGGCTGCTATAGAGAAGTCACGCACAAAGAGCAATTCAATAACACTTCCATTCGCAAAAAGATGGGCTCATAATCAACAGAGATCATTATTTCAAACTGCTGAATTAGTAGATATAGACAGTATATTAGATGATGACGATGATGAGGATGTAGATGCATGGAATGCTTCTTTTGGCATAACAAATGACTCTGAACCTGAACACAGCTTAGCTTATGATGATCTGCAAGTAGCATATATGCAGGGACAAATAAGCAAGAAGACGTTCAGTGAGAGTTGCAACATGATTGGAGTAGACACAAATGGCAACAAACTCAAATAGATTCCTTAGAAATAAGGATTTAATTGATCAGGCCAAGTTGGATACTGCTACAGTGATAGGGGCTGGCGGAATAGGGTCAGCCCTTATACAAGGTGCAAGTATCATGGGATTCAATAATTTAAAAGTATGGGATTCCGATATACTTGAAGAGCACAATTTAAGCACAACAACTTTTCCTGATGAATGCTTAGGAACAAATAAAGCGGATGCAGCAATGTATTTCGCAAGTAAGTTTAAAGGCAAAGTAAAACCATACAAACATAACTGGGAAGAAGGTTATCCATTAGAAAATAAAGTCTTTATAGGCCCCGATAATATGGGCATAAGGAAAAAAGTATATGAAACATGGAAACAAAACCCAGATAGAGAGTTCTTGATTGACATGCGTATGGGATCTTTATCTTTAGAAATAGTAACTGTAACAAAAGATGCTGACTTCTACGAAGAGAGTTGGCTTGAAGACGGAAAAATACCTGATGAATTATGTACTATGAAACATACAATATTTGCTGGTAGTATAGCTGCTAATTTAGGGCTATCACAAGCATTTAATGTCTTGAATAATAGGGCATTTTATTCGTATATTTGGATGTCGTTGAGTCCGACTTCTTTTAGAAGACAACACTTAATAATACCAAAAATAGAGGAGGTAGCTGATGCTGCAAGTCCAAAAAGTATCAACAGATTGGGCTAATGGGATACCTAGCGGTTTAACGTGGTATATCATTGGTCAACCAAAAACTGGAAAAACTACACAAGCCTCCAAATGGTCAGCAAAAGGCCAGGAAGGAGTATTGATAATCGACACCGATTTAGGTGCTGATTTTGTGGATGGGGCTAACGTCATTACTGTTAATGAATTAAACCCACCTACTCGTGTAAAAATGAAAGATGGAGTCAAAATTGTAAAGGATGGTAAAGAGCAAGTAGAGCTTATACCACCAACAGAGAGAGGATTCTTTCATAGGAGTGGGCCAGACAAAGGCAAACCAATGCCTGTTTATTCATTAGCAGAAGTAGTAGCTGATTTAATGCAAAATTGGGATAAATATTCATTTGATACAATAGTACTAGACACTTTAGATCAGATTAATGAGTGGATAGAACGAACTGTAACTAAAGAAATGAGTATAGAAAACATGGGAGATGGTCAATGGGGGTCAGATTGGGCCATGGCTAGAAAAAGAAACCTTGACATTGTTAAGAAGTTGCAAAACTTTCTTAAAAAGGTTGGTGGTAACTTAGTATTAACTAGTCATGCTAAACATTCTGCAGTAATTGACGACAAAGTGCAATTAGCACCAAGTCTTCCAGGTGGCTTAGGTAGATCTATATGCGCTAAAGCAGATGCAATAGGTTATGCTACAGTAGGTAAAGACAAAGAGGGTTATATAATAAGCTTTAAAGGCTATGATGAGCGTATGATAGGTTCTAGATTACGTCCATTGGCACAAAAGCAAATACCCTTTAGTTATAAAGATGTAATTAATGAAATCAATTCCTATAAGGAGGGAGAATAATATGGCAATATTAAGAGCTAAAACAAGCAGCGGATCATTTAACAGATTCGGTGTTCAAACAGCAACAGTAGAATCATTTGAAGATAGATCTAGTCAATTTGCTTGGGCAGATGTATATCTTGTAATAGAATTTGCTGTTGAGGGGAGTAAATACACAAGACCATGTAAAGTAGTAGGTTCATTTGATTCAAATCCAGATGGAACTATAGATGGTAACAGCAGTCTACTAAGGAAGATCACTTATATGTGTGAAGCCTTTGGATTTGACGGAGGTGTTAACCAACATGGTGATTGGGTAGATCAAGATGAGAAGCCTATAGATGATATAGTTTCTTACTTGACTGAGAACTATAAAGGTTCTAAATGCACTATTTATGTCTTCAAAGAAAGAGGTAAAGACGGCAAAGCATATACTAGAGTTCATAATAAAATATTAAAGGAACAAACTGGTTCAGATGCTGATCTACAAGGTTATATTGATTGGATGAAGAAGAATGGATACCACAAAGAAGTTGATCCTTCTGAGACAAATGATTCTTCAACACCACAAGAAACCATTAAAGTAGATGGTCTGGGTGATGTCGCAAGTCTTTAATTATATAGAGATAGCAGATGGGAGTCCTCGTAACAGAGGACTTCTCATCAAAAAAGAACACCTAGATAAATATATCAAACAAGATAGACCCGTTTATAGATCAATGTACATCTATAACGAAGATGCTGTAGACTACTCTGATGCAAAGAATAGTATAAGGAGTTACTATGGTGAAAGAGCTATCGATGATATAATTATAGATGTTGACAAAGGAGATAACTCACATGAGCACACGCTCAAAATGGCTCAATCTGTTTGTTTTCAATTAGAAGACCAATATGAATTGCAGCGACAAAACTTTGGAGTTTATTTCTCTGGAAGTGGATATCATATCAGGATACCAAATACCGTATTTCAATTCCAATCTGGGACAGACTTACCATTTAAGGTTAAAGAAACGTTATCTAAAATGTTTCAACATATAGATTTAATGGTCTATATGAGAACAGGCTTATACAGGCTGCCAAATACCTTAAATAAGAAGACTGACATGTTTAAGATCCCTTTGAGTCACAACGAATTCTGGACATTAAAGCCAGAACAGATCCATTTATTGGCACAGCAGCCAAGATTTGACATGGATCACGTACTTGAAGGTGATGGAGAACTGTCAGAATTAGTTATAAATGACGTTCCACGGATCAGGAAGTTAGGAACTGTTGCTGAACCTAAGAAAATAGCAACATGCATCCAGACTATGTACGCAAACGGCCCTGAACAAGGCAAAAGACATCATACGATCCTTAGAATTGTATCACATTATAGAAGAAATGGCGTTCCATCAGAGGCTGCTAAAGCTGCATTGCTTCATTGGAACCAAAATCAATTAAGTGAACAAGAAGTGATCTCAAATGTTGAGTACGCCTACAATAAAGGTTATAAATATGGATGTAATGACTCATTAATGCATGAGTATTGCAGCCCCAAATGCATATATTATAAAAGAAAGGATTATAGTATAGGTGTTTTAAACGCTGATGATATGCAAAAAGAACTTGAAGAAAGACTTACAACCAACTTTAAGGGTAAAGCATATGATCTAAGTAAAGCACTTGGACTAGAAGAGGAATGTATGTTTTATCCAGGAGAGCTAATAACTATATTTGGCCCAACTGGATCAAGTAAAACTACATTTGCTCATAATATAGCATTAGGATATAATCACGTCACAGACGAGCTAGAAGACGCGTTACAGATACCTACATTATATCTTTCACTTGAGCTTGCACCTTGGTACATGCATCGTAGATCATTACAGATTGCTGGTAACAAGACAAAAGCTGAAGTTAATAGTAATTATAAAGAGATATATGAAAGGAATCACGAGATGATAGCGCATCTAGCCGTACAATCGGTGGCACCAACTCTCGAACAAATATCAGAAAAGATAGTAGAACTGCAACCTGCAATGGTTATAGTGGATTATATAGATCTAGTAGATACACCTCATAATGTACGAGGAGAATATGAAAAGATTAAATATATATCTCATGGACTTTCTAGTATGGCAGTGAATATGGACGTTATAATTATCCAAATATCACAAGTAGCTAGAGAATATAGCAGAAGTGAAGTTCTAGACTTATACGCTGGTAAAGGTTCTGGCGCAATTGAAAATGCATCAAGAAAAGTAATAGGCCTGAATGGGCAAACTCATAAGAGAACAAAGAAATTGAGGCTTTTCAAGAACACAGACGGAGAATTGTTCGACACTACAGTTGAGTGGACACCTTCATTTAGATTAAGGAGGGCTGAAGATGAGCCAGAACAAACCAACAACTCGGGACTTAGTAGGCGAACTTATTGATCTGCAAGAAGAGCTTGAATACATAAGTATGACAGCAACTGAAGGCGAAGAAGATCAATTAGAGCCGCAAAAGAACGCAATAATGCAATCTATAGAACAAAAAAAGGTTGAAATAACACAAAAAGTACAAAGTATAGATCATTTTATGATGTCATTAAACAAAAAAGAGGCCTTAAATAAGGCTGCCATTGGCACATATACTGATGAAGTTAAAAGATTAAGGTTACATCAAAAAAGAATACAAAAGGTAAAAGATTGGATCAATAAATATGTCATTCCACTTGTTATTGAGACAGCTGGAGATGGCAAAAAGTTCGAAACTCCTACTTCTAAGTACACTATGTTTGAAACATGGGGCCCTATAGAAGTAACAGATGAGGATGCAGTACCAGATAAATACAAACGTGCTAAGATAGAGATCGATAAAAAAGGTGCACGTTCTGATATTATCGAAGCTGCAGAAAATGACATGGGTATAGCTGGATTTAGTATATCTAAAGTCAAAAGAGTCAGGAGGTCGTAATGTCATATATTTTACAAGTAAGATTGTTCAAAAAGGGGCTTTTCATATCAATATTAAGGCATCTAGGAATTGGATTAAGATATGATTGGGGGGAATTAACCTTCGGAATCACAGTATATAAGTTCAATTGTTACCTTAGAACAACTTGGGAGTCAAATGATGAATAAGATCCATTGGGAAAAGAGGTTTTCTAGTAAGCTTAGGAAAGAACATAAGCATTTTGCTAAAAAAGTATTTCATAGGCTTATGAAGAAAACCTCTGTATTGAAATCGTCACTTAAAAAAAGGAGTAAAGAGTATGAAGTCAAATGTGAAATTACTCTTGACGAGATTAGGGGATTATTTCTTAGATACTATGGAAGAAAATGCAGGTATTGTAGAGATAATCTTGTTGTATCTAATATTGTTTGCGATCACATTTATCCCATTAGCATGGGTGGTAATTCAAATGTTGCAAATCTACAAATAATATGCAAGCGATGCAATACACGGAAAGGAAATTTAACACACAAGGAATTCGATAGCTTGTTAAAGTTCCTAAAAAATAAATCAGTGAATATGAGGGATTATGTACTCAGAAAGCTATCAAAAGGAGACTTGTTCGGATGAGAATAACTATGACAAATATTGTCAAAGGCTTTATCATAGCGAATCCTACATTAGCAGATAGTGATGTTGATCTTATATGGAACATTTGGGCCATGCAATTGAAACAAAATAAACCTGCAAAGAGTATAGAGAAACTTTCAGCCAGGCAGCTTATGTCACAGTGGAAAGATGGTAAAATATCTGACCCAAAAAATATAAGTAGATCTAGACGGAAATGTCAGGAATTGTATCCAGAGACAAGAGGGAGGGCATATGCAAAAAGACACAATCTACAAGAAAGAGTTATTGAAGATGTCAAAAAAGCAGCTAATCTTTCAGATTGAAGAACTAAGTAAAGAACTACAATCAAAAGCAGCTGTGTCTCTAAGATACAAACAAGCGTATGATGTATTGAAAGATTTTTGGGATAGTGCAATTGAAGTTGAATCGTATATTCCAAAAAAGACAGTAAAACTAATAAACAGTAAGTTAAGAAATTTATTGATTTAGATAGCGAGTAATGTCAAATGTAAAGGGGAGGGAGTCGGAAGCTTTTACCTCCCCTTTAAACTAGGAGGTATTTATGCATGGAGTAGTAAAACATTTAGGTAAAGATCTAAGTAAATGTGAAATGTGTCACAATATACCATTTAAGACTGTAGATAAATATATATATCTAACTTGGGAGATGTTACCTAAATTACCACAAAGAAAGCTCACTATATGTAAAAAGTGTGCATTAAGAGAAGTCGGAAGTAAGAATAAAAAGAATTTCGATGAAATAGTAAGAAAAAAAGGAGAAAAGTATGGAAATTCTAAAGAAACCATATAAAAAGTCGCCTAAAGCAAAAAAGTATTCAGGCGCAAAATGGCCACATGAGCGTGCACAGATAGCATTAAAAGAAGCTAATGAGGCAAAGAAAAAAGGAAAAGAGTTTAAAAAGAGAGATTACAACAAAGAAAGAGCAGCTAAAATGCGAGAATGGAAGGAGTGGTTTTAATGACAAGAGAAGAGCATAAAGATTTAATGACTCATACAATTTGGAAAGAAATAACAGAAATAAGAGAAGCAGGCCAATTAGAGTATGCAGCAGACGAAGGTAATGTATTTGCAAACTTTGAAAGAACTGCAAAAAGTCTTAATTTAAGTAAAGAACAAGTATTATGGGTCTTTTTCATGAAACATGTAGATGGAATATCTTCATATTTAAAGGGCCATAAGTCCCAAAGAGAGGATGTTACTGGTCGAATAACAGATGCAATAGTATATTTAACTTTACTTTGGGGGATGGTAGTAGATGATAAACCAAAAAAAGAAGAACCTAAACATGAATTAGGTTACTGGGAGACTAAAAATGGATCTAAACAGTAAGGAAACAACTGAACAGAAACTAGAAAATGCTATAGGGTATATTGAGGGCAAAGCTATGCGATCTCAAATCGAGGAACTAACAGATATTGCTTGGAAATTTCTAATAGGAATGGCTATATTTGATAGGGTGAAAGCATTAAATATTGAGCTAGATGATTTAGAACCTATAAATGATTTAAATCATGTAGGATTCAGACTAGGAGACGCGCTCATAACTGTTCAGGCAATCAAGTCAGACAGGGATGAGTCCCGTAATCAGCCGAACCAATGAAGCTCATAAACTTATTGGACCTGGGTCAGGACAGAAATTTGGGCTAGCTGTTTCAGTTAGCCCTTATTTTTTTACATTGGTTGGGAATAGAACGTTTAATCTAAAAGTAAGAACATAGCTATCATAGCTAATTTATCTAAAACCCAAAGGAATATAAGTAAGGAGATCTTTTTATTTAGTTCCGTCATATTCTCCCTGAACCTCAGAATCACTTGTTATATAAGCAGCGCCAGCACCTAAGCCTGCCCATGGTGCAACAACTTTTGCTACTCTACTTTTAGTTATGGGAGTTTTTTGGTATTCATCTAATATTCTCTGATTACCTTCTAATTGTTTTTTATTTAAACGTGTATAACGATTTATATTTTCTGGAGCAATTGTAATATCATCTTGCTTTACAGGCTTATCATACTTCTTGACAGCACGTTTAATATTATTTCTATCTTGTTGCACTTTTTGTTTAATTTTTTGATTAACTTTATTAAAATGCTTACCCCAGTTAGAAGGATCAGGAATGTCTATCTTTTTAACACCCATTAAATTTAAGTTTTGGTTACTAAAACCTAAAGGCTGTGTAATTAGATCATCAAACCTTGAAGAAAATATATCATAAACATCATTAGGGACTAGATAAGCTTTATTAGGTTCAGAGGGCTTTAATAAAACTCTTGCATTTATACCGCCAGTGAAGAAATTAGATCTAGATTGAGGTGTATAATTGATCATGATATGATTGCCAACTTTACGTATTTGACCAGGTTCAAAGCCATTACTAACTAAGAATGATGCCATTTCATCCTTATTTTTAAACTTTCTACCATGAGTTATTTCTGCTATATTTCTAAACTGTCTTGAAAACTGCATATCTCTATGTAGGCCATTTAAAGCATGCTTATTCATCTCCATATACTTAAGCTTTTCAGGATCAAGTTTATTAAATCTTATAATATCATCTAAAACACCCTTGCCAACAAGTCTATTTGCGCCAGCTCTGCTTAAATTTTTACCATAAATCTGATTAAAAACATCTGTGGCAACTGTATTTTGTACTTGTATCCCAGTCCTATTTAAATTTGCCTGCATAAAATATAATTGTGCATGGAGATCTTTTTGTAGTGGATTTACCATATTTTTAGCATCATCAGTAAGGGTAACTGTTTTGCCTTTTGTCCATCTTCCATTTTTTAATTGCCTAGGAGGTATTTTTGTAGACTTACCAATAACACCAGAGACCCAGTTAGTTTTATCATTCAATATATTTGCTATCAACCGAGGATTTCTTTCTAGGATTTGTAATTGTTGTGGCTGCAATCCTGCGTGCTTAAAAAATTCAGATTGACGCAATAACCACGGATTCATTGTTTGGTTAGCTATATTTTTAATAGCTTTAGCACCACCTACAACCATTGTTTCTAAGTTAGGCCACCATGTTACAGGGTTATATAATGAAGGTAAATAAGAAGGGGTGGCAGATCCAACTTTCAGTCCTTGTCTCTGAACCCATGTAACTAAATTTTTTGCCATAGATATTTTACTCATCATCATCCCTATATTGTGTTGCTTCTCTTGCGAATTGGATATAAGGAATACCTGTTAATTTTTCAACAGACATCATAGGATTATTCATAATACCTTTTGTGTCATATGCAATTCTACCAAACGGGAACATGCTCCAAGCATAATAACCCGATAATTTACTATAGTCATCTTTAGATATAGCACTAAATGTAGCTGGAACCATCCTTAATATAGGAGGTGTAACCATTTGCAAAGGAGCTACGGCAGTAGGCCACTGGCCAAAGAACGCTCTATCTCTTTCCTTTTCATCACCGAAGAGCCAATCGGCTGTATCTTGAAACCATGAGTAAGGTGCAGGGAGTGCGGCTTCAAATAAGGAATAAGCGAATACATTTGCTAATGCAAAAACGAATGTATCAGTAAGTTGCATTCTTTTAAAACGTTCAAATTCGGGGGATCCAGGCGTATAACCATACTGCCTAGCTTCTTTAATTACATCATTTCTAAATCTAACTGAGTTCCAAGCCCATGTTTGGAAACGTGTCATCACTTTACCTAATGATGTACGAGAAAACGCAGGTCTATATGGTGCAGAGTATAAGAATTGAGTTGCCTGAACACCCTTTTTTGCTTTATTAATCAAGAAAGGATGATCCAGGGGTATCTCTGCATTGCCTAATAATTCTTTTGCTTGCATGTAATGTGCAACAAAAGCACGTCTACGCAATAATCTTTCAGGTTCTCTCATGAACCATGCAGCTTTTTCAAACATGCTGTCTGTTATATTGTATTTCCTTGCTATTGACTTAAGGGACTCATCTTTAACGTTTGGATCTCTTTTAAGTAATGATGTAGCATCTTCCATGAACCTTTTATATTTAGCACCTTGAAGAGCAGGATTTAATCCAGCTTCATATACCATATATTCAGGAATAATACCATGTTTAACTACCCATTGGTCAATAGCTTCTTTTGTCCATTCTATTGGTTTACCGTCAGCATCCCTCATTCGAGGTAAATTTGTTTTTATATAGTCTATATTACCAGCATCTTTAAAATGCTTCCATCCAGTGGATTCAATTGTATGCATTGTACCACCATATAAGTTACCCACGGCAGATTTAGGATGAGCAAGTAATGCTGCCATTTGATACTTAGCCTCTAAATTAGACCAGTTACGAAGATCATTAACGTCATATTTTCTTAATTCTGCAGGTAACGATTCAGCACCTTTAGCTAAACCAAGCTTAGATGCTATATTATTAACTATACCAGCAACTTTATTGTCTGCCCACCATGCATATGGAGTGCCTTTAACGTTCATATATTGAGCCATATCACCATGCAGCCATTCATCTGGTATATAATTAGGATAACCTTGAGCTCCATTTATGTAATCTGCATAGAAATTAGACCAACCTTGCCATAAATCTTCAGGCATTTTGTCTTTATATTTATTTGTAAACTCATTAAACATCTGTCTAGACATTATTTGGGATATTTGTCTATAGTAAGTATCTATTAAATTTTTATCATATGTCTCCCATACAGATGGATCTGTTTCATATCCACCTAAATGTGACCTCCTTGAATACATACTAGGAGCTTTAGCATCAGTGGTAAATGCTTTAAGTACAGGACTATCTTTCTTTTTATTATTTATATCATTTAAAACATCTTGATACATATGCCAATCAACCACATCTTGGACAATGTAATCACCAGAAAGCCTATGATAATCCATAACTAATCTTTGTAATTCCTTCTTCTTCTGATCTTCTGGTATTTCGCTGAATTTGACCCTTTTTATGGCCTTTTTTAATTGTTCCTTGGCTTTAGATGGGTCTCTAATTATATGAGGATTATAGGTATGTGGTTTATAATGACCAGTTTCTTCAGTTTTTACATCTTTCAATATATTCAATGCATCATCAGTCAATATTTTATTTTCAAACATTATAGATTTAGCAACTTTTCTCATACCATCTAAACCATAATCCATAGGAATTGGTTTTCCTTCTTTTAATAATGTCATTATATGATTAAAGAATTTAGTTGTATGAATTTTAGGTAACTTTCTGTCACTGTCCCAGTATTCAATTTCACCTTTTTTATCTTTTCTAAAATAAACACTTAAAGGGTCGGGACCTATCTCTTCCCACATTTGACTAGCTGGATTCCAATCCCAGTGACTACCTTTAATTCTTTTATAACGACTGACAGCTAACTCTGTATACACATCACTAATACGATCTGCTAATTGCTGACCAGTTAATCTTTCTTTACCTACTCCAGTTTGAACATATATTTCTTTGTCTTTAAGATTTTCCCAGTCTATTCTTTTTGAGATTTCATCAATTTTCTCCTGATAAGACCTAACCATTTCATCTTTTTCTTCTTTAGTTTTATATTTATCGTTTTTAATGTCTTCAATTATAGATTTTTCCCTTTGAATAAAGGCCATATCATGAATATCATAACCCTCTTTAATACTTTCATAACCAGTCCTCTCTCTTAATTTATCCTGAATCTCTTGCAATGATGTAGTATTATGCCTAATAGCCAATGCATTCATTTCACCTATTATAAATTGAGTTCTTTCTATGAAATGAGTAGGCCTTCCTACAATACCTTCTGCAGTCTCACCTTTGTAATTTTTAAAGAAACCTCTTTCCTTTGCTATCATAAAATCTTTAACCATCATTTCTTCTGAAATAGCACGAGGAAACATCATCCAATGCCTTTTACTAAGCTTAGGCATACCTTCTTTTAATTTAGACATATCATTCATAAACCAATTACCAGTACGCATGTCTTCAAACATAGTATTCATTACTCTAATATCTTGTAAGTCCATAGCATCTAAATTTTTACCTATCATACCTCTAGCTATAACATTTATATCTCTACCTATGGAACCATTATAGAATTTTAAATGCTCGCCTAATTCTTTAGCCATATTACGAACATCTGGGTCTACCCCTTGAAGTACTTTTGCATGCCTCAATCCCTCTAAATCATTTTCAGTAATCTCTGCCTTGATTGGGTCTGGGTTACCTTTTACCTTAAGAGCAGGCATTTCATTGTCTAATTGTGATTCAATTTCTAATTTAGATATATCCTCTTTAGGCTTATGGCTAACTTGTTCAAATTCTTTTTGAAATGTCTTTAAATAATCTTGTAATACATGATCACTAACTTTTTCACTATTAACACCTGCTTTTGAAAAGAATGTACCAGACGATTCATTATTTATAGCATTTAATATATTCTTTGCTTCAGGCATGGTTTCAGATAACTTCTCTAACTCTTTTGTAACTTTATCAACATTACCTTTATAATAACTGTTTAAAATAAATGCATCAACTAAATCTGATTCTGCTCTATTTAATTTTCTTTCTAAAATTTTATTATTATCTTTGAAGTCTTGTATTTCATCATCTATTTTCCTCCTAACTTCCCAAGCAGGACTTTTAGAATCACCTTGGAGTATTCTTCTGACTTTATCTTGATTTTCAGCAGACATATTTACAATTACTTGTTCTTCAAGCTCTTGATTCATTGCTTTTCTTTGTTCTACTCTTTCCATCATTTTAATACCTTCGGCAAAATTACTAGCAGTACGTATAAACCCATCATCACCACCAGTAGCTCTATATTTTTCAATATATTTCTGTATCATTTGACCACTTGTTCTATCCATCATATCATTTTGAGCAAAGTCACTAGCTTTTTTTACAAATTCACTTAGAAATAATGAACGTTTATTTTCAGCATCTCTTAATATCTTGCTCATTTCATTCAATGCTTGATCTTCAGGCATTCCTTTTTTAACCAAGCCATCATAATGTTTATTCAAATCTTTTTCCATTAAATCTGGAACATATCTCCACATTTTGTCTGCAATAACATTTCCCTTTGAATCATACTGAACTTTACTTCTATAAATGTAAGGCCTTTTCTTTCTACCAAACTGAACGTCTTTCTTAAATAAATCAAAGAATTTAGTAGAATTAGATGCTATATCTTGCCTTATAGATAAATTAGTTAAATTATTATCTAAAGTAGTTGCAACAAATGGACTAGGAACAACTTTAAATGAGTTTCTATTTAATATTTTTAAGTAAGGAGCTAATTCTTTTGTAAACCTATCATATTCTAAATATCTATTGCTTAATAAATCTTTATCATACCTTGTTAATATATCATCTGAAATATCTAATGGCTCTAACAGCTCTACCATCTTTGGTAAGAATGTTGCTTTTTGATTTTTACCACCTAAGTCTCTAACTGCAGAGGCCATATCAGACACTTCATCTGTTGTCCATTGCCTATTATTAGCAAAATCTCTACTAAAATAAGCAGAATTAAAACCATGAATCTTTTTAAACATACCTTTTCTTAATACACTAGCATCTTCTACTGTGTATCCTTTAGGTGCGTCTACTTTAAATAAAGAATGATACAAATAATTAAAGAATTTTTGTCTTCCTACTAAACCAAACACATCAAGTGGATCTGAACCATATGCAATTTCTGCTCTTGCTAATTCCCTAGCAAACTTTAATGCCTCTGTGCCTTTTCTTGGACTTACATATACCCACTTTAAATGCTGTTTCCCATCTTCACCTTTTACTAATGCTTGAAAACTATCCCTATTATCAGCTCTATACTCTTTTTTAGCTTGAGGAGACTTAGTTTTATACGTTTTAGCTGCTATAGTTTTACCAGTCTTTATGCTTCTATACCTTTGTGTAGGTAGATTCATTAATTCAGCATGAGTTGCAAATAAAACTTGTCTAGATGATACAGCAGGGCCTAATTGATCACGTCCCTTTGCTGCATTCTCTGATATTTGCATTCTTAAACTAGGAGTATACATTCCTAATTTGCTATTCATACCATCCTTAAGAACATCATTATCAAAAGATTTAGTTAGTAAGTCTTCATAGGTTTTAATACCATCTAATTCTACTCCTGCATCTTTTAATATTTTTAAACCAGTTTTACTAATACTAGCACTCTTATTATCTTTAATAGTGCCATCTGGGCTTTCAAATTCAAACTTCTGTTTATGATATATGTCTTTATATTCAGGTTTCATTCCAAGGAATACAAATGCTTTATCTCCATCTAAATCAGCACCACCTAAAGCTCTCATTGTTCTAGGATGAAATACAGCACCATGGCCTTCTATACCAGTAAAGCCTCCAAATCTTAGTTTATGAGCACCAGACATAGAATCCATAGGAACACGCATAGAGATACTTTCTAAAAAATCTATAACTTTTGGATCATCTTTATAGTTGTCCCATAGTTCGCCTAATTCCATAATAGTCTTATCTCTGCCTCTTTTAGGAGATATTATACCAGAAACATCTACTTTCTTTTTTCTAAACAAATCATCTAAATAGAATATATTATCATTTGTTTCCATTTGCTTCATATGTGGTTCTTGCCTTAACCATGGATCGTAAGGTCTCATCCTAACAGATAGACTATTAGGCTGCTTAGGTCTTGTCACTTGATACACTGCAAAGTTTCTTAATGCTTTATTTAAATAGTTTCTAGCATCTTTATACAAAAATATAGAAACATGAGGATTTAAATCGAACATTCTATCTATTGCACTATTAAACTCTCTAACCTCTTTCATGTAAGAATCATAATCAGCAGAGCTTATTTCTTCTGATTCTTTCATTTCAGCATATGCTTTAGCATTTCTCTTTAATATTGTTTTATATAAATGAGTAACTAGTCTATGATTTTTAGTATTTTTAATAGCATTTAATAAATCAGGAAGACTGTAATTATCCATATCATCTATTATATCTTTAAATTCTACTTCACTTATCTTATTAGGGTCTTTTTGTAAGAATTCTCGTAATTTAACGTTAGATTGTTCATTACCCTGGTATTTAGTCTCTATCCAATCTTTAAACATGTTATCTATAGTTTTTTGAGGAACTTCACTATGTGCCCATTTAACTACATTGTTCATTATTTGTTTAGGAGTATTTTGATCTGCAACCATATGATCTGATTGTTTCTCAGAAAGAGACCCTTTTATATGCTCCATTGGTAATTCATATATATTTTTATCAGATAATTCTGCAGATGTATTGACTTTAAACCTTGAATTCACGTCTAAGTCAAGTATCTCTCTGTTTCCAGTATCCTTAGCAGAGGATTTATACATAACCATACCTAATCCCTTGTTTTCCATCCATTTGGCAGCTCTTCCAGATGCTTTATGAAACATAAACTTACCTAGAAGAGCACCATTGTTGGCGTCTGGAGAGACAATAAATGATTTATTTTGACCTGAGTAAGGCATACCGAACGCCTCATTCATACTATTTATGTAATCGGGGTGAATTAAAATAGCACCATCTGTTGCCTCTGTATATAAAGACGCCTTAGAATCTTTTAATAAATCGGGAACTTCTGCATCATTAACGAGTATATATCTTATCTTCCCTTTATTTAAAGCATTTCTTTCTTCCTTTTTATACTTCTTACCTTTTATTAAAAGTTTTTTCTGCATAAAAGATGGTTCTAAAGAATACCCATCGGTTAACCATATTTGAGAACGTTTATTAAATCCTTTTAAATCTTTAATGTCACTATGGTCTATTAAGAATTTTATACCTTTTTTATATCCTAAATGAGATAGTCCATTCATATCAACATTCCACATAATATTAGATAAAAAAGCATTATCAAAGTAGTTTTCAGCTTCTTTATGAGTTAATGTATTTTTCTTTCCATATTGAACATTATCTTTAACAAATTGTTTTTTTAAATCATCATATAATTCTGATTGTTTAAATATATCTGTAAATTCTTTTACTGTTTTTGATTTATTTTTTCTTAATCTATTTATAGCTTCAGGATGATAAGAATAAAAATACCATCTACCAGTATCTCCCTTTCCTCCATAAAAGTAATAGCCTTGTTTAGCCATATCTCTTAATATTCTACTTTTAAATTCTTGTTGTTTTTTCTTAGAACCAATTATGTTATTAATGTCTTTAATTGGCTTTTCTATAGGATAACCTTTATCTCTTGACCTCATAGTAAAATGATCTATAACTACCCACGGCCTTCTAGTTGGCTCTGGTTTTAAACCATACTTATCGGCAGTTATTTTATATACATCATCATATAGTTTTTCAGACTCTCTTTGGTCTTTTGAATTTCTTGCTATATTTACAGGTTTTGTATCAGATAAAGGCATTAATTTATGAGCAATGCCAGATTTTTTACCTCTTCCATAAGGTATAAGCTGAACAGAGTAATGCTTAATAGGTCTATCCATCGTTCTTCTTATTAAATTCTGCCTTAGTTCGTTTTTAGCATCTTGATTTAAAGTTATATTAAATTTATCAGAAACATCTTTAGCTAATTCTTCTGAGTTAATTTTTTTACCACCCTTATCTATTCTATTTAAAACTAAATCTGATAATATCTTAGCATTACTTCTTAATCTAGATTGTTGTTCTACTACATCTAAATCTTTAACAGAATCTTTCATAAAACTGTTTACAAACCTTCTAGACATATTTTCTATAGATACATCAGTAGGAGCTTCTGCTACATCACTATCTTTAGTTTCTTTAGGCATATTATCTGGGTCATCTAATCCTTTAGTTTCTTTAATAGGAGTTTCTTTTCCAAATATACCATCTTTATATTGTTGAAATTCAGGGTCTTTGTTTAGAATAACTTCATTTTTATTTGTAGGCTTTTTATTTCTAATCAACTCATCGAATCTGTCAGGAGTAACACTATATTTAGAAACTAAATTTGTTCTAAGGTTGGTAAGAGTTTCTATTTTCTTTTCTTTTTCTTGAGTTAGTTCAGGGTATTCATCTCTAATTTCTTGGTCTAATTTTTTAGATTCTTTTACAGCATCTTTTATTTCTTTTTGAACTTTTAAATCTTCTCTAAATCCTGTGTATCCACCCTTGCCGATAGACATACCCATCGCACTAAACGTTTCTCCCCATGTTCCATATCTAGTTTTAGCATCTTCTAATACAGACTTTTTTACTGGGTCACTTAATTTATCAAATCCAGGAACTAATTTAGGGTCGTATCTTAAGTCGTTTAAATCAAATGGAAATCCATCTTTATCTATATTAGTTATAGTATCAGGCTCTTTTCTTCTTATTGACTCTAATTTAGCCGAAAATCGTTGAGATTTATGTTGTGTTGCTGTAGTTTCTCTAGAACCAAAAAAACCACCTAATAAATAAGCATATACTTGTTCTTCAGTTGTTTGACCTGCGAGTGTTGAAGGAAGACCATCATAAAGAGATCCTGCCACTGCTCTTAAGGCTCGGTCTTCTTTTTGAGTTGCTGTTAAAATATATTTGCCTGTCTTACGGTCTAATGAGGGAATACCACCTCTGTTGATCATATTACCTATTCCTCTAAATACACCACCCATAACAGCACCCTGTAGTCCTCCTTGTATCATTGCATCTACACCTTGCTGCCAACTACCAACAGAACTAGCTACACCTAAATTAAATGCACCTTCTACTACATGAGATGGAACATCTTTTAAAATAAAGTCAGCTGCATCTGAAAATGCTCCTGCTCTATTAGCTCTTGCTTTTTGCAATACAGGCTTTACTACTCCTTTAGCCCCTCTTGTTGCCCATTCAGCAGCAACTAATGGAACTGATTTACCTCTTATTGCAGTTACCAATTGAGCTAATTTACCTAATTTAGCAACTTTAAATGGTGCTGCAGGTATATAACCAACAAAACCAGATACTTCACCAACGCTTCTTATTATTCTTTCGAATCTATTACTTGCAGGTTCTTTTTCCCCAACATGAAATGTAGAAAAACCAGACATCCATCCTTCTGATAATTGCTTTATACCTCTTAATACACTAAAAGGATCTTCTTTTTGTACTTGATATTGTTGAAAGTTTAATTTATGATGGTCTGCATGCTTAGATATAGTATCTATCATAGGAGCTTTAAATGCATGAGGAACTCTTTGATATGAGTTTATCATTTGAGCGGTACGCTCTTTAGTATATATTGGTCTGAAAGAAGTTAATTTTTCAAACTCTGCGTAAGGGTCTCTATATTGCATGGTCTCCTATCCTGCAGTAGGAGTCGTTGGCATTTGCGCTAATAAATCTTTATAAGGATCAAATTGCTTTTCTGTGCTCATATTCCCCATAGAGACCAGACCTAAGCCACCAGCTCCCAATGCTGTGTTTCCTATACCTATTGATGAAAGAGGAGTAGTAGCTGCGGCTCCGCCTAATTTTTTAGACATCTCTAAGGCTAATTCTCCAATAGTTTTTATTTCTGCCTCTGTTATTTCTTTTACAATCTGGTCTTCAACAGCTTTAGATATTTTAGGATTACCTTTTTTAGTATTCCAACTTTTAATCCAGTTTCTTAATGACTTAGCAGATACTGCAGTACCTTCTCTTCTATTACCTATTAATTGAGATATTATTTGAGAATTACCTGTTACCGCTCCTTTTGGATCTAATCCTATATCTTTAACTGCAGCTTTAATTAATGCTTTGTTTCCTCCAAACATTGTAGAAGTAATTGATTTTACCTCATCTGCTGAAGCGCCTACTTTTTTAAGAACTTCTAATGCCTCAGTGTTTTTTCCTGCTTTAATTAATTTGTCTACATTTTTTAGACCATCTCTTTTAGCCATATTTATACCAGCGCTGACAAATCCTCCTTTAACGCCTGCTGCACTTAATGCTGGAGCTATACCTTTTGCTAATGGCTTCATTAATTGTCTTGAGACACCAGGCAATGTAAAGTTTCTACCTATAAATCTACCACCTTTAACTAAGCCTCCACCTACTTGCTTAGCTCCATGGACTATTTTACCTGCAGAACCTAATGCTTTAGCTGCATTTACTGCTCCTGCAGTACCTTTTACTGCAAGTCCAGCGCCTCCAACTGTTGCTTGAGCTCCAGTGGAGGTCCCAAGTGACATAGCTGCAGCAATAATTGATCCAACAGTACCTACAACTTTACCAGCTGTTGCAGCACCTTCTGCTCCAGGTACTACATATGCTTTATCAGGAACTGCTCCAAATACTAGAGCATCACCTACACCGCCTGTGAATGCACCTAAATATTGCCCTATTGTAGGGTCTTTTATTGCAAAGGGTACTTGATACTTATCTGCTAATAAAGCGAGCTTTTCTAGCCTTTCCCCAGACCAACTACTAGGACTCTTTTGATAGTTATGTACTAACTGTTCAATAGATTTCTTTTCATTTTTATATAATCGCTCTTCTGGTGTAGTACCAGCCATACCTTGAGCATGTAATGCCATAGGGCTAATCATTAGAATATTTTCCTTATTTGCTCATGTGAAATTGTGTTTAGAGGGTAATTTACACCATCAACCGTAACATAAGGGCCACTTCTGCCAAATTTAATAGTATGCCTATCTGCATTCCAAAAGGCTGAATCATCATCTTCAATATACCATTTATCATCTGCATCTGTAGTTATAGTAAAGTTATCTATATCGTCTGTCCAAAACCCTCTATGTTCTGCATTTAATTTATCATTTCTAGCTTTAAATTCTTTTTTCCACTTCTCCATTTTAGGTTTACTATAACCGTGGTATACGCTATTTGAATCATATTTAGATCTATTATCCTTAACATCTAATTTGACAGTAGCCGATCTATCGTCTGGGTCCAATAAAGACTCTGTTTCTGAAGTAGGTAAACTAGAATCGCCTATAATACCACTTCTATATTGTAATTGATTTACTATACCTTGAAACTTAGGATGTTTCTTAGCAAATTCTAAAAACTCATCTTGGTCTTCAAATTGTAAGCCTTCACCAGTTTGACCTGCTTGCCAATTGCCAATATATTGATGAACTCTATTATGAGTAAGTTTTTGAGCTTGTTCTATTTGGTCAAATGATAGTTTTGAATCTGGATTTTCTTTTAAGTAATTATCTATAAAGTCAACATTTAACTCGCTATTAATCTTATCTAATGCTTGTTGATTAAATGGATTACTAGGGTCACCAGTAAACATTTCTGATGGGTTAAACCCAGCGTAAGCAGTCTGCAATAAAGTTTTATATTCTTTTTCTTGATCTTGTTGCAAGTTAAATGCTCTATTAGCAGCACTTCCAGTACCACCTTTTTGTTTTAATTCAAGCATTTCTTTGTCATGCTTTTTATCTATGGCTTTATTGATACCTTGAGCCATATTTTTAAAGCCTTCAGATAATACTAAATGTCCTTGATATGTACCGAAATTAGCCATTATCTATATGGATTTGCTAATGTGTTTTGGTTTGCTTCTTCTTCTGCTATAATATCTCTCATTTTTTTATTCCAAACTCTTTTACCAGCATCATGTCTATCTCTTGCTCTGGTGTAGTTTTTATCATAACGATCTGCAAGCATATTTTGTTTATTTGCTGCCATTTCATCTCTTTTAGCTTGATTTCTTTCATAAGCTGATTGACCACCACCAGTACCACTTAACATTGGTTCTCCAGTCATTGGATTTTTAGGTCCATATTTTTGATACCAACTTTGTTCTTCTTGAACTGGCTCTTCATTATTTTCCATAGCTAATGAAGCCATATTGTCATTGCCATAAATATACGCATCTTTTCCAGCTGCAGTTCTTTCTTGGTTAACCATATTTCTATAAGCTTTTTCAGTCTCAGGGCCAAATATACCATCTTCTTTTAAACCTAACATTTTTTGTAGTTCTAGAACTTGATTAGTGTCTTGTACATTAAAGTTTGCACTATCAAATCCAGTGTTAGTATTAGCTCCAGGCATAACCTCATCTTCACTTTTTGTACCAGCCAATATACTTCCTTCGCCTTCATTGTTAGAATAAGCAGTAGTAACTGGATTAGCATTTCCTTGCCATACTCCATCTTCACTATATCCCTCAACAGTCTGTCCATCATATGTTTGATTTGTTCCTGATTGAGGAGTTAAGGTTACTAAATCTTCACCATCACCCCATGCTTCATCAAAAGCATTATATACGTTTCCAGGTATATTCCATATAGCATTGCCTGCTTTACCAAGCCTATCTCCTAATTTCTCAAATGTAAAACTCATTTTTTTCTCCTTTTAGCTAAATATTGGACCACTAGATCCACTATACATATTAGCTATCTGTTGTCCTGCTTGTTGAAATCCTTGCCCCAATTGTTGAGCGTCTTTTTTTTCCATTACTCCTAATGCTCCCATTTCTTTTTTAGATTCTTCTAAAGATTTAGTAGCATCTATTTCTGTTACTTTATCATCAGTAGCAGGCTTATTAAATCCTAAGTTAAAACCTGCATTATTACCTGCTAAATTAAACATACTGCCTGCTCCTCCAAATCCATGAGCATTGTTATTCATCCAACTAAATTGGGGCATTTGAAACCCTACATTAGTACTAGTGTTATTAAGACCTGCGTCACTAGAAGTTTGATAATATTCGTCATCAGTCATTAGGTAGCATCTACTTTTAATTCATTAGCAGTTACACAACCTGTTATTACTTCAATTTCTGTTTTTAATTCTCCTATAGCTGTAATTAAACTACTAATACTTGCATCTAAGTTTCCGTTAGTAATAGCTGTTGTTGGAGCTGTAAGTACATCTACTTGTAAATGGCCAGCAGTATCTATTAGTAAAGCTTTATTATCTCCAGAACCATCAGCTATTGTATTACCCCAAGCTACTACAGAGTCATCGCCTTCTGTTAATCTAACATTTAAGTTTTCAGCATTTATTTCTACTCCATGTAAACTAACCTTTAAGGCGCTATCTGCTTCAACCATTACCTTGTTTAAAACTTCTTGTACTGTAAATTTATGTAGTGACATGTTTCCTCCCTACCCTAAGCATTGTCGTTGCGTGAATGGGTTTGTTATTTATTAGTTAATTTTGTGTAATTTACGTATCTTAAACCTTGTTTATCTTTTATAACTGCATCTGGGAATGTTCTTTCAACATCTTGGGCTATAACTCCTATACCCTCTTTTCCAGATTTCTTATATTTGAATTTATATAATCCAGTTTTATGTCCATTAGACATTTTGATTTGACCTACTTTTTTAATATCTTTTTTAACTCTTCTATCGCATAAACCTATCGCAGAACCTGCTAAACTCATAACACCACCTGCCATTGCAGCATTGTGGTTGTTTTGATTAGTTATATTCTGCCCATAAGCTTCAGCTCCCATTTTTCTAATAGACATATCATTTTGAACAGATTGACCAAGCATTCCTGCTCCTTGACCAAATAACTCTTGTTGCTTTTGATTTGTTTGATTAGTTAACTGTCCCATTATATCTACATATGTAGCGTCATTAACGGCAGATAACTGATTAGGGTTAAACTCAAAGGGGTTAGACATAGCATTTCTTTTATTTACTCTATTTTGAGTATATAAAGTATCAGTAGCGTCTTGTTTGTACTGATTTCTAAATGCGTCTAACATTGGGTTTTTACCAGGGTCATTAGACATGAGATTCTTAGACCAATTATATTGTTCCTCCTGATAAGGAGAACGAGCCATATCCATGACCTTTTGTGGATCTATTTTTTTAGGTGAGCTAAACCATCCCATAGTAGTTCCTTAATTTAAGTACTTTTTTACCTTAGTAAATTACTTCTTCTTTCCTTCTTTTGCAAGTTTTTTTTCAGCTATTATTGATTCTTGTAATTCTATAGCACCTTGAAGCTTTAAATGTAATGCTTCTGCTTGCTTTTGTTGAGCCTTTAATTGCTCTAATCTTTCTTCATCTGTTAATTGCTTTACTTCTTCTGACATAAGTCCCCCTTATTGTGTTAATGCGGTATCCATAGTGTTATTACCGCTAGTAGTATGTGCTGCAGACTCTGCAGGCTCTGCATAGGCAGCACCATAATATTTCAATGCACTTCTTCCTCCGTTTTTTAATAAACTAAGTGCTGCTGCATCATCTCCTACAAATTTATATAGGAATTGACGTCTTACTATAAATGCTTTTATATTATCAATAGCATCGCTATAATATACAAATAAATTACCACCATCTCTATTTTTTATTGTATTTTTTATTCCCGTGGGAAGTTGGTCTAATCCAGTTGCTTCTTCAGCAGCAGCTACACTTCCAAATACTAAATTTGTATCTGTGTCTTCTAAATTTCCACTAACTAATATTTCATATTTTTTAATTTTAGTAGAGTTTTGAGATTCAATATATTCAATTACATCTACCCATGCATCCTGCATCCATGTATTTATAGCTGTATCGTAATCAGATGGATCTATAGTACCTGTTATAACACTATTAACTTCATCTATAAAATTATAATTAGGCCTGGTTCTTCCCATTATGTACCATCATCACTATTTTTTTCAGGTGGACTGGCTGTAAAATTTAAGACATTTGTTTCTCCAAAAGGATTAAATGATACATTGACACTAACTTTACGTGCTCCCAAGCCATAGGTTTGCTCATATGGATTATTAGTTGGAGTAGAATCACCTAATTTCTTAGCAGTTGGGCCTTGTACACCAGGGCCCATAGCATCATCACTAATAGGATGATTTATCATTTCCCAGCCATCTGAATTTAAATCTATCCCAACTCTAATGGCAAATGGAGTATGCCTAGTTATAGTAAAAGCCCCAGTAGGAGCTATTAAATCTGTTCCATTCCAGTAGTATTTACCAAAAGTATCTCCTGGCGTAGCACTTGCTCCAGTATATGCATCTCTATAGTTAAAATCATGCCAACCTTCTATTGTTATAGATCTAACTGGATTTTTGTAACTTTTGTCAATATCTTCAGTTAAATCCATGTCTGCTAATTTATTTTGATTTATATTTGTAGCACTTCCACCACCAGATGAAGTGTCATCCCACGAACCAGCAGTTTCATTTCCATCTGAATCATTAGTAGAGATGTGAGTATATTCACTTGAAACATAACCGTTTCCATAATTAGGTAGCAGTCCAGTATTATTTCCAAAGCTCCTAGGTCTTCTTCTATTAAAAGCTAGGTCTGGAAACCCAGAAAAAGGGCCTGTATGCGGGTTTTCTATATTTGGGTATTGGCCATCAGAAGGAGTATCATATGTTGGTTGATTAAAATTATAATTATGTATTTCTTGTCCGTTTCCACTATTAGTTTCAGTTTTAAGCTTACTCCCTGTTGGCTGTTTATAAGGAGAACCTAATCCATTATGAGCTCCAAATTGCGCTGCAATCTCACCCCAATTCCAACTATCTGCAAAAGATATATTATTATCATCTTCAACCCAAGGAGTACCGCTATTTTTAGCATTTCCTAGTTTGCTTCTTATGACACCATGAAGACCATCAACTGTAAATGTTTGATGATTAACTAAACTTCCAGTATCAGGGTTTATTAATCCAATAGGATAAGCTCTAATAAAGCTTTGGCAGTTACAATGATCTGGATGAGGCCTATTTTCATTAAAAGTAGTTGGTGATACCCATTGATTTGGCGATCCAGGAGCAGGGGCATTAGGTGGTTCATAGAAATTTTCCCAAATTGGTTCTCTAGGTTGATTCCAAGTACATCCTACTACAACATAAAAAAGATGACAACTATAATCACCTATCCTTTGATTGTCAGCTTCTGAGTCAGTTGCAGGATCAATTGGGTTATGCATACATTGATTTGTTGGTATCCTTCCTCCTGAACTAGTAGATGAATTCCCAGTATCATCGTAAGACTTCTTCCAGTCTCCCTCTGTCTCACTTGCGTTATCTTTATGTACTATATTCACAGATAAAAGCCCAGTTGTTAATCTATTAGGGGCTATTTGTGAATAAAGCTCTATGTGGTTTTGTTTAAAGTTAGTATATCCCATTGCTCCTCCTGTTAAAAGCCATCTCCTGCAGCGATCTCTAAATCTGCGCTACAAGTTATATAGCTGTAATTTTCTTTGTAATCACTATATCCAAAAGTAAAGGCTTGGCTAGATGATAGACCAGTAGTTTTTTCATCTAATTGTACGTTCAATTTATAATCTTGATTGTCTGTATGAGCGTTCCAATGGTTAAAATCACCCTCTAAAGATGCAGATGAACCTATAACTATATCATTGTCAAAACCATGTTGATTGCCTCCTCCTACTGAATATTTAGTGAAATAAATATATCCTGCTGTCCCACCTGAATCTTCCATGAATTCCCAATCAATTCCTTTATCTGACCTTTCAAATGTAATTGTTTGATTAGACCTTATATCTGATGATACATTTAAGTCTAAAGATACAGTATCCATTTGAATATATCCACTTGGACCATTATTTTGTATTTTTAATTTATTAGCTGTACCATGTATTATCTTATCATCTGCATTAAGTCTTAAATAAGCACCTGCTGCAAGCCTTATATGGTTTCCTGAATTATAAAAAAAGTTTCCTTCTCCGCCTCTCCATTCCATGTAACCAGCTTGAGTTCCAGCTCCATTAACTCTTTCTCCATAATATGTAAACTTAACAGGTGTGCTATTTGATGTCGCAGTGTCATCCACCGTCCCCTCATATCCAAATTTAATATTAGGAGCTAATAATCCTACTGTACCATCATTTCCACTAGTTCCTGATGTCATAGCCCATAAATTATCTCCATGCATTTGAGCCTGACCTAAGGCTCTTCCTTGTATCCACACCCCCTCACCTGCAGTATTATCTATATCATGCCATTGTATTTTTTGGTCTTGACTCATTAAAACATCACCTTCAATATCTAAATCTCCAGATGCCTCTATTAAAGGAGTGACAATACCTAGTTTTGTATCTGCTGTAATAGTTGTTGTAGGATAGGTTATTGCAGCGACACCTGTTCCATTCATAGTAAGGTCTGTAGCATCTATGTCTAAAGAATCGGTAAGAATTTCTAATTCTTCATCTGCATGTATATCTAATTGACCATCAGCAGAAGAATATATTTTTAAATTATCATCACGAAATGTTATTTCTTCGCTTTCTTTCATTCTTATATCATCTGCAAACTCAAAATGATCTTCACTAGTTGCAGAACACCAAGTAATATATCCATACCCTGTGCCCCCTGTGCCATCAGTATTTTTAGCTGCCGCAAATTGTAATTCGTGATTAACAGTATACACTGAAGGATCATCTATTGTTGCAATCTTGTAGCCAAATACAGTTTTATTTGATCTTAAATTTATAGTCTTCATTGCAGATAAAGTTATTCTAGAATCGTCATTTTCAAGAGAGTCAATTGCTAAGGCGCCCCCTGTATTAATTTCACTGTAAATTTTTAATTCTGTATTATTACTATGAAACTGGAGATAACTATCTGTACCGTCTGAACTATAACTAGGTATTAATACTTTTGCATTGCTTTGAAATCGAGTATCAGGAGAATTTATTAACAATTGCCCTGCTTCAATAGTTACTTTATTTTGAACATTGTCATTAGTTGCTTTAATGTTAATGTCACCAGCCCCTGCTAATAATTCAATTAATGGAGCGTTTATTTTATGATGAGTTGCTTGAGTGCTTACAAAAGTTGTTCCTTCTAATGTTGTTGTATATGAGTCAATATCTAATGTCTCATTACTTCCTGATGAATCTATAGTTATAGCTGGAGAATCTATTGAAAAAGAAGTTGAATTAATATGCGCTTCGACAGGAGTAGTTATAGTTGATGATGTTGTCGCATCTAAAGTATGAGTAGCTGTATCAACATCTAATGTCGTGCTGCCATTTATAGAAACAGCTGGTGCTACCAATGAATAAGAAGCGACTTGAGTATTAACATAGGTATCTGAATTTACAGTTGTATCACCTTCAACATCTATATCAAGTGTAGTGGCATCTATATCAAATGTTACTGTATCAATATGAGTCAAGTCGTGAGCATCAATGGTAACTGTAGGTGAAGATAAAGTGATAGATTTATTATCATAAGAAGCTGTTATTTCTATACTTTCAGAACTTTTTAATTCTAATTTAGTGGCATTACCTTGTATATAATCATCATGATTAGCATGTCCAGCATCCCAATATATTTTTTCTCCAGAAGCCATGTCTATATGACCCTCAATATTTATATCACCTGATATTTCAATTAAAGCAGAATCAATATCCACCAATGTTGCCGCATCAATATCTAATGTGGGGGCATTAATTTCTATTTCGGTAGTAGCATCTATATCCAATTTCCCAGAACCAGAAGAAAATATATATTCAGTAGTTCCTCTAAAATAGAGAGTTCTTGTATTTATCAATATATTATCTTCAAATACGAATCTATCTTCACTTTGATCCCACCATAAAACACCATCAGCAGCAGGATCTCCACCTCCTTTAAATGTAAGGGTTACATCACCTTGCGTAATTGCTCCTAAATTTATAGCGTCACTTTGAAGGTTTAATAAAGGGGTAACAGTAGATAATGATGTAGTAGCAGTCATAGTAGTTTCAGGGGCTGTAAATGAAGCTGTGCCATTGCTAATAAATATCAATTGACCATCATTGCTACCACCCCACCCAACAAATTCAAACTTTGGAGCGGAAGCTGTAATTTGATCCTTACCAGCCAAAGTTAGGACTTCTCCTAATTCATTATCAATAACATATACGTAAGAAAGGTTAGACCATTGTATCAGTTTGCCCATGGTCATATTTAAATCATCAGATAAAGTAGTTTCCCCAGTTACTGCTAAAGTTTCTCCTATAGTTGCTCCAGTTCCGACTGTTAAATCTGTTTGTGCTGTTATGCTACTTCCTGCTGTGATTGAAGCTCCGCTCTGAATATTTCCAACCGTCTGTATCATGCCTTGATTAAGAAGGTTTCCAGTGCTAGTATTAACAGTAAATTTAGAGACTCCTTCATTTTGTATATCAAAGGTTTCATTTGCATGATTTATAACAACTCCATTATTAATTGTAGTTACTCCATGGATTATAGTCGCTCCATCAATCGTTGCAGAAGAATCTAAATCAACATGTCCTCCTGCAGTTAATGTACCTGCGATAATAGTATTACCACTAGCACCTATTACAGAGAATTTATCAGTTTCTATAGTAAAATCACCATCAGTTATTAAAAGGTTATTATCTAAAGTAGTTACACCAGTCACGCCTAATGTAGTGCCTACTGTTAAAGAACTTCCAACTCCTAATGTAGTTCCTATAGTAGCGTTTGCGCTCATAGTTACTAATCCGTCTATTGTAGCAGAGCTGTCTAAATCTACATGACCAGTTGTAGTTAATGTCCCTGCTATTACTGTATTACCAGTGCTGCTAGCTATTGTGAATTTAGAATTACTACTACCATCTTCTATAACAAAGCTCTTGCCAGTTTCTTTTATAGTTACATTACCCCATACAGTTAAATCATCATTGTAAGTAGTATCTCCTATAGTTGTACCTGCCCAAATTTGAACTGTTTGGGACGAAGTAGCTTGTGTCCCCATAATAACATTACCTTGCAAGTCTGAATCACCTGGAACTGTTTCTGCCCAACCAACATTTAGACTTCCACTTATGCTTAAATCCCCAGCCATAGATGTATCGCCTGTAATAGAGGTTGCTCCATAAACTTTAAATTCAACAGGAGTACTAGCCCAATCAGACTTACCTATAATAACATCATCCTCAGCTGGATCTATAGTAAATAAATGCTCACTAGGGGCAGATGAATTATAATATATATATTTTATTGTAGTGTCTAAATAATGAGCATGATCAGACCTTGCAAAAGAAGTAGCAGAACCAGATGGTGAGGATTGCTCAGTAGAGTATCCAGCATCATCAAACATAAACACTTTTTTAGTGGCTATATCAGAAGCTGGCATATCTAAATCATGAACATGGTCAGCTCTTGCAGCAAATTCAGATGAACCTGAACTTTTACTTATATTAGCAGCTATTGTGGTAATAATAGAGGTTTCATCTGATTCAATTCTTTCATAATGAAGATTGTTGTGCTGAGAACTAGGAAGAGTTCCAGATTTCCAATGTGCATCTACTGCTAAGGAATCAGATGCATTATAACCTGGAAGCAATTGACCAGGGCCTACACCTACATCATCATTTGAAGCTAATAACTCATAAGTCACATCATTGCTCATAACAGAATAAGGAATCCCTCCAGCAGCATTAGTATTACCACCTAATTCTGATACTTCAGGATTTTTTTGCTCTAAAGATAGTCTTGCTGTTCCCCATCCATCTTCAAATTTTCCTTGTATAAAATATCCAACTGAGCCATCTTGACCAGCTCCTTTAAATAGTCTTATATCTCCTGATGATCCTTCTGAATGTGAAGAGGTATTTGCTGTTGCTTTTAAATTAACAGATATTGAAAGTTTATTCAATTCTTTGTATATATCATCTACTAATCTATTTATTTCGGGGTCAGAATGTTGCCTTGAGGTCTTCCTTACGGCACCCATTCCTATGTTTTTACGGGCCCTACTCATTACTTAACTCTCTTACTTGTATACACTATACCTATAGACTCAACTTCAGTTTCTGAATCTTTAATTCTTATCTGTATAGTTTTTCCTTTCGCTTTATTAGATGCAAGTTTATAAGTAGTTGTAAAATATTTACTCTCATTTTGACCAGATTTTGTTGTTATTTTTTTAGCAACATCATTTAATGAGGTAAAATGATTATCTATCCATATTTCAATAGTCCCTAACTTCTCTATAGGATCTAAATGTACTATTTTAACATTGTGAAACCTTTTATTTATAGTGCTAGTTTCCATATTAAATGTTTTAGTATAATATGTCCATTTTTTACGCTTATCATGTATAGCATCTAATTGCATTAAATTTGTTCCATTAGATAAATATGCTTCAGACCTTGCTCCACTTACAACTGATTGAGCTATAGGATACTCTACTAGGTCAAATCTTCCTTGAGGAATGTTGTAGTTCCAAGAACCACTAAAACCATCTTTATCTTCAAACATAAACCTTACTGTTTGTATTTTAGGGTCGTATGAGACAACAGGATCTCTGTTATGGTCTATATTCTGCCATGCATAATTTTTAGTTCCTTCATCGTCTAATAAAGAACTTCTTAATATATTAGAACCTAATGGCTGAGATTGGACTCCTGTGTGCATGTACATATTAGAGTAATCACAGAAGAATAACCCAGTATCTGTAACAATATATGAATCATTACTGATGCATCCTGTACCTTCCGCTGTATCTTCTATAGCCATCATTTCTGCATTTATTCTATATGTATTATTTAAATCAAATACATATAATTTCCCTTTATACCACACCATAGACGTTGGTACAGAAGGTAAAGTTAAAAAATCCCTAGTCCAATCAAATATACTGAAACTACCAGGTTGAGATTTAAATACATAATTGGTAGCATTTTGTATCTTTGGATGCCAACAATTTCCAGCAAATAACACTCCCCCACCAGTACATGATAATTTGTAATTAACATTAGTATTTCTTAATGTCTCAGGTACCCCGTTTATAGATTCATAACTACCAGATAATATTCCATCGTCAATTTCTATTCTAATATATTGATTGTCTTTTTCAGCCCAGTTTCCATCTAATGCAACTTCTTTTACAAATCTATAATAGTCTTCTATGTTATTCTTTCTATATATAGCGATAGCACTTACTCTTAATGGAGGAACTGCTAATTTAATATCCATAAGCATATTTGCATAAGATTTTTCTCCAGTTTTAACTGTAAAATAATAATTGTTCATTGGACTTTCTTGGAATCCATCATATACTAAAGATATTTTATAATAATATTGGTTTCTTCTTGGGAAATTTTGAGCTTTATGCCATTCATCTACAGTTTCATATCCAGCTGCTATTGCATCAGCTTCACTTACACCTGAATCTACTGTAGCTTCTATAGGATTTAACATAATTCCATACTTTAACATACTACCTTCATATATAGTTGTATAATCATTAAATTCAGACACATCTCCAGTCTCAGTACTATTTCCTGCATAAGTTACTATGCTTCCATCTACAGTGTCTCCATTGTTACCAGCTGTACCTCCTTTTTTAGACCATGAAACAACATTATCACTATTGTTTCCACTCATTAAATTTATTCTGCCTATTTGATAAGATCCACTTCTAGGAGTTAAATCATAAACATCAGGAGTATTAGCATCTGCATAATTATCATTCCAATTTGAATAATCACTTAAAGTATTTCTATTTTTACTAGACCTTAATCTCTGTGTTATTAAGGCATTACCAAAGTTTTCAAGAACTAAAGGCTGCTGTGTCATAGAATTCAAAGAAAGACCACTCCCAGGTAAAGATATAGGAGATGCAGAATCAGGACTATCAGAAACGTTAGTTTTTGTTGCGTGGATAAAATCCCATAAACTTATATAGCTATGATTAGAATTTCCATCTTTGTAGCTAACTGCAAATTTATTATCAGTATCAAGAGAACTGTTATTATGTATATGAGATGTCATAGAGTTTATAGATATGCTTGTTTGAGGTAGCTTTGCTACATTTTCAAAGCCCTCCATACTTGTTTGAGTTACCCCTTCTTTAAACATATATATTTGATGCCTAAGCTTTGCATATTGTATAGAACCTTTGCTTGCATTATTAGCAGCATTAAACGCGTCTGCTGGATCAAAATCTAAACCTGAATATGCTCCTTGTCTAAATGCGTACATATTAGAATCACTTGCTTTAAGTCTATTTGTTCCTCCACTGCTTACACTCCATGAATAACTAGTACTATAAGTATCTGTATAAGAATTATATACAGAGCTAGAATTTCTATAGTAATTTCTACTCCTACAAATATATCTACTATCTTTCGGTATGCATCTTTGATTTACACCAAGGTTCCAAGGGTTTGCTGTAACTAAGCACCAGTTTCTAAATTGTCTTGGAGTAATTGTACTTCTTTGTTGTAAATATGACATCTTTTTACGATGTCTCCATTTTCTTCTTTTTCTAGTAGATCTATTAAACTCTACTTTATCAGCTATTAATTTTCCTTGTATATAAGACAATACTCCAATTTCTTCTGCTAAAAATTCATTTTGATTATTTAAGAACACTAATCCTTTTCTAGCAGGTTTAATACTATACGTGTCTAACCATCCAAATGGCCTCCCCCATTCCATATCTGGAGAATGAACATTAATATGTTGCATTTGCTGTCCAGCTGCATCGCTAAATTTAGGAGGAAAACTTCCATATTTATTATTTTGACTAAATGAATCATTCCTTGCAAAACTAGAGCGAGAAGTATAATTTTGATTATAATTAATATCTTTATTTCCCTGTATATCATCTACAAATCCAGAATTTCTCATATTCATATAAGCACTAGGAAAAGCGCCATCTCTTGCATTAGGAGACGTAGCTTGAGACGCATTACCACCAATAACACCTATATGAAGACCGCCAGGTTGATCCATATGATAATGACTGTGTGTTCTTGCTCTCATTCTTATAAAGTTTTGTGTATTAGAAGATGTTTCTAAAACATGTTTGCCACCAGTCATGTATCCAAGTTCGTCACAATTCCTCCAATGTAAACTTGTTGAATAACCTCCATAACTACCAGTGTGACCAACCCATCCTAAATGATGCCAAGAATGTGGATCAACCATTTCTCTGCAATAATATAATTTATCTCCATAGCGACCTGGTGATTTAGATTCCATTTTCATAGCAGGGGGAGTTACTGGCTTTGCATATAATATAGTGTCGTTTCTTCCAGGACCTTTTCCATCATTCATACCGCCTAAATCAACACAAAATAACCAATCATCTTCAAATCCAAACCCAGTCCCATCTTTTTTAGAAAGCTGTATATATAATTTAGTAGTATTAAATCCCCAATTTTTAGTTGAGTTATTTGGAGCTTGAACTCCGTTGTTAGTATAAGGTTTAAATTTTTCCCAATTATGAACTTCCATAATATCAGATATATAAGTTCCAGCTGGTGGAGCTGCACTTATAAAGCCTTCTTTTTCAGTATTATATTCCCCGTAATAATGTTTTGCTTGAAATCTTTCTTGAGTTCCTCCAGAATTAACAAAAGCATCTGATCCGCTACCTGAAGATATATCATGGCCATATTTTATTGTAAATGTCTTTGTACCAGTCATAGCATCTTTTAACTCCCAGTCATTAGCATCTGCTCGTGTTACATGAGAACCAGTATCGCCATCACTCATATTCATTTTAAAATGATAAGCTGTTAATTTTGCATTATTACTTCTATTTGAAACCCAATATACTCCAGATTCATTACATAATTCCTTTACATTGCCTGACGCATGAGTTGAATATGAGTTATCTAACCAAGTTTGCTTTTCAATTCCTAAAATATTTTGATAACCAGTAGTACTTCCATGTTCATTAGTTGGGGGCCAGACACACCCAGATGAAGAACCATCATTAAATATCCAATCAGATCCACTATTTGAACTATCTTCTGTTCTAGTTACCATAGATTCTGTTATATATACAGAAGGAGCTATAGCACCAGGTTTATAGCCTAATCCAGAACCTCCAGGATTTAATTCTGATTGAATTCCATACCCAACAGCAGCATCAGTTCCATATCTAGTTGTAGCATTATCCTTACATCCTCCAGTAATAACTGCATGAACTTTTCTTGTAGATTCTGTTATTCCAAACATATATTTATTATCAAAGCCTAATCCATTGGTATAAGTTTGTTGAGTATAATCTAAATTATATACTGCACTTTTATCATCTATTGGATAGCATTCAGAGTCATCTAAAACATATCCCTCTATAGTTCTTCCAAATTGAGTATGAAAAATTCTTCCATACCATTTAGATAAAGCTTTATCATCGTTTCCAGTGCCAACGTATATAGCTGCATTACTTTTTTGTAATGTCACTCCAGATGGTTCTGTTGGTATATCATTATATACTATATTTCCATCGTCATCTGTCCAAAATGCTTCAACAGCAGGGTCTTCATATATATCAGTTAATATTTTCATTCTAAATGTTTTAACAGTACCACTCCATGAATTAGTAGCATTATCATATGTGGCAGTATCTACATCAGTATCTTCTTCTGTCACTGAGTAGAATATTATATTTTGCACATCTTTTTCATTAAACATTATCATTTGATTTGCATCTAATTGAAAATATTCAGTAGCATCATCTATTCTCATATGAGTGCTTGCATCTTTTGAACTTACAGTTGTTTCACCATTTATTCTTTTAATCTCTACATCTATTTCATTTACATCTGAATTAAATGTTAATTGCATATTGTTGTATTGTAAATTATCTTTGGCTACAGAATCTTGTTCATAATCAACTTTAAGTTCAGAAGGAGTTAAGTTAAAATCTGATATTAGAGAATTAAATATTTTTACGCACTTATTTGCAGAATCATAATAATATCCAGTTGTGTTATTTGGTATAATCTCAACATCATCTCCAGTCGTAGGATCTATATAGACTCTAGATATATTAAGTAATTCGTAACTACCTGGTATATCTAATGGAACAGTTAAATAGGTAACATCATCTTTATCTAATGTATAATCATCAATATATGCAACGTCTCCAGCTTGATTTTCTCCTGGTTCAATCCAAATATATACATTTGAACCAGTTCCTTTAAACCTAACAATAACCTGTTGCCAAGTAGCAGCTGCTGTCAAAGCTACAGATTCTGCTATTATATCTACTCCTTGACTAGTTGTTGTGCCTACTCCGTATTTAACGTCATTTGTTATATTTGATTTATAGACCCAAAAACTAGCTTTATACCATATATTTGCTGTTGTAGATATAGTTCTATATATATATCCTGGATTTGCATTTTGAGCAAGCTTTAATGATTTTGATCCTGAGTAAGCTTGATCAGTGCTTTGATTTGTCATTGTGACGTCTACTGCAGTCCAATTACTTGAAGTGTCACCATCATTATCCTCTGTGGCAGTTGAAGATGTTTCAAAGGTAAGCTCAGAAACTAAAGTTCCAACACTTTTTATTGCCTCTGAGTCATCTAAGGAGCTATCAGTTTGTTCATCACTAAAATCTGATGGATCGTCTTCTTCACTCGTTAATAAGTTAACTGTATCAACACTACTATGAGATTCTAAAGATTTCTTTAACGCTTCCCAAGTCTGATTGTTCCCGCCTGTTATCGTAAAAGTATCATTATCTTCCCATTTATCAGAACCAGGAGTATTTAAAGCAGAACTGTCAAATGCTCCAGGTTGTAATGGAGTATGCTCTATTTCCCAGTACCATCCAATATCTGTTTGGCTTGGGTCTGCCGCTTCATCAGCAGATCCTTGGTCATTTATAATACTTGTTGTAACAACTTTATTGCTTTTAATTATTCCCCAAGCTCCGTCACCAATTCTTCTAATAATTCTTCCTTTTAAACCATCTTGTATAGTATCTTCTGGTGTAGATGCTACTGTTAATAAGTGGGTATTTGTATCCCCAGCTATAGAAGAAAATCCATGATTTGAATCTGCACTATTTAATATACTAACCTTTAAATGAGTTTTATTTTTAGGTGTAGTTCCATCCCAATTATATACACTATCTGCATAAGGAGCATCTTCTTCCACATAATCTTGAGTATATTCAACGGTGTATGTATCAGGACCAAGACCAGATGTTAATAAAGTGAATGCCAAGGTAGTAGCATCAAAAGTATAATTACTACCTGCAATAGTCGCATCAGCACTATTTTTAACTACTATTGCTTGCCCAGTAGTAAACGTATTAAACTGATCAATAGGTAAATTGGTCACCACATCTGAGCTTTCCATGACTATATCAAATGTTTTATTTGTGGTTGTACCAGAAGAGCTTCCTATTGCTCCAGTTACAGCATCTTTATCATAAGTTGCTTCACCAATTAAAGAATTATTATTATAAACCTCTACTTTATCACCATTTTTTAAAGAATATACTTCAGTGTAATTGCTTGAGTTTGTAGCATGATCAACATCTTTATTTGCTACTACCTGAACAGTATTTTGAGTTTCATCATAGTACGTTGCAGTTGCATCACTTTCAGGGTCTAATGTAGTCGTAGTTCCATCTTCCTCTGTGTATACAACATTTGAATCTCCAGATTTAAATACACCTTGAGATGGTATTTGATAAGCGACAATAGAAAAACCTTCATTTATAGGTTTAACTTTAAGGTCTTGTTTTATACCCTTCAATTTACCTTGTTCATCCAAAGGTTCTAGATTTTTACTATATATCGCTGCTTCAGGTTTTGTATCTTCCGCTGAAGGCGTTGTTATAGTTCCTGTTATAAATGTAGTAAGTTCTTTATTTTGTTTAGGCATAATTAATATTTCTTGTTATCATTTTTTTCTTGCATTCTCATAAACTTATCCTTTAAACCATTTCCACTAAGTTCGGCTATTATTGTAACCAATGTTCTAAAACTGTTTTCTATTCCCTTTTGTTCTAATTGCATCTTTTTTTGTTGATCTATTAGCTTAACTAATATACCTTCAATCCTACCAAAAGATTCTCTTAATTCTTTCTGTAATTCATCTTGAATAAACTTGTTTTGCTTCTGTATAAACATCCAAAATGCTACAGCTACAACTAGGGGAACGCCATATTGTTCTAATATTTCTAACCAGTTCATTCAATAATTTCTCCATAAACTACTGCTTTTCCATTATTTATCTGTACTAAATCTACAAAAGATTGACCATTTTTTGCAATATCTACTATTGCGAATGCTTGCTTCCAATTAATAGGTCTATTCCTACAAAAATCATTATCCTCTGGCTTTAAACTCTTTAAACAACCGATACTATACGCTGTAATAGGGCCATTAGCAGAGGTGTCGGTATACACCTGAATATCATGATGGTGTCCGTACATAATATTTTCCCCATATCTACGTAAATGATTCGCAGCATGATGCATTCCTCCATAGTTATGTCCATGGTAAAAATTAATATCTCCCAACTTTAAGAGCTTTCCTGCTTCATGGAAGGTATAACCTCTCTCTTTTATTTTTATGGCCGTTTTGATGCTATATTGGGGCAAATAAGGATACTCTTCCACAAAGTAGTCCATCCATTTATCATGATTACCACAAATAAAGTGCTTTTCTTTGACATTTGCTTTATCAAGTGATTCATCAATTATATCCATCCCTTTATTAACATCATCAATATCTGTTATTATTGCTGGTAAATACCATTCTAATGATGGTTTAGCTTTCTTCTTCCATTGCCAATGTGAGGCTCCTGCCCATTCTCCTGTATCTCCTAGATCAATATATCCATCTGGCTTTACCATTTCAATCGTTTTGCATAACACTGAAATAGCCTTTTTATCTGCCAGAGGAAAATGCTTGTCTGGTGTAACTACATATCTTTTCATAAGTCTCCTATGCTATTGGTTTATCTTCCCCGCCCCACTGCCTAGATACTACCCAATATTTACTTGCTTTTTTAAGCAATGTACTTGTGTAGCTAGGCGTATATCTTAAAAACAGTTCTTCACATTCGTCACACATCCATAACATAGGGCGTTTATGTCCCCCAAGAACCAGGATAGATACCATAGATTTACAGCCACATTCAAGACATAACTTTGGTTTTTTCCTAAATGTTCTCTCTGTATGCTTTAATTTTATTTTACTTAATCTTCCTCTTGCCTTGGGGTCTGTAACTAAATGCTCATACGAAAGAACTTCGATATACTTGAGCTTTTTCATTACTTTTCTAAAGCTTTTTTCACCTCTGACCATACAGCATCGTCTAACTTGTTAGAACTTTTAGTAACTAAGTAGTCACCAAGTTTAATTAATATAATTGTTAGTATTTTTTCACTTACTAACTTTTTTAATATTAAGCTAAGCATTGATCCCATTATTACTCCTTATTTGTTTATTTTAAAAAAACCTATTACTATTGACATAATTAGAACGACAGTACTACCTATACCTTTCATCCAAGCTATTGACTTTTCTGTCTCTCTTAATCTTCCATTAATTTTTTCAAGATGATCATGATTCGCGTCAACTTTTTCTTTTATATATTCTAAATGAGCAACTAAAGCTTCTCTGTATTTTGTGTCTTTTTCACTACGCATCATCAAACCCTAAATCCATTTCTATGGCACTAGCGCCATCTAATGTTATTATTTTATTATTTAATATAGCCGTAACATCTTTATTTTCTTGGACATTAAATGTTGCAACTATTAAACTTAACCAATTCTCAATAGCAGTACTTGTTTTTGAAACTATATATACTGATACATTTCCAGCAGATATAAAAACTGTTACTCCTTTTTGAATATTTTCAATACCTCCAAAATTTATAGTATTACCCTCTATTACAATTTGAGCCATACTAATCATTAATCTTCACCTCCAGTATACCACCATGCCCTAAGTAATGGTTCTCCAACAGTATCTGTCATTCCAGCTGATGGATGAGTATAAGCATGGTATACTATTCCAAGTCTTTTATCTGCCTCGGAGTCTAGTGTAATTTCAGGACTTCTTAACCAGAAGAATTTATTTGCCATATTTTGCCCTGATGTTTCTGTAAATAAATATGTTGATCCAGTTTGTTGTTCAATTGCATCTGTGCTACCATCTAAAAGAGTTGTAGTTCCTTGTTCTGCTGCAGAATACTGGGGATCTATACCATCTGCCGCTCCTGTCAATGAACTTCCAGTGCTTGATGCCCTATTCCATATACCTTGAGTGTTTCCAGTTGTGCATCCCACCCAGCTTTGACTAGGGGCATTGATAACATCTTGCCAATTTTCATATCCTGCACTTGCAGAACCTGTATTTATAACTGTAGCCCTTTGCCACGCAGAACAATCATTGGAATTAGAAAAAGACCAAGAAGAAGTTCCGTCTACTTGATTCCAATCGTCAGATGAAAATTGCACTGCTCCTAAACACAAATCATTATAATATGCTGTATTAGCAGTTACTTTTACACATAGATATAATCTTCCAGTATCCCCATCACTAGGACTTGATGCTACATAAAAATCACCAGCAGTTCCATCATCGTACCAAACGCTAAAATCAACTGTACTATCATTTGGGCTAGAACCACCATCAGTGTTATGTATAGCAACAGGAATCCTAAAGCCTGTGTTTCCACCAACGCCTGAAAACATAACTTGAGGTTTAGGCCAATTTTCAGCATCATGATGCCTTAATTGATTTTGCAAAGAATATACTCCAGAAACACCACCACTAGTTTGTGTTCTGTATGCTGCATCCTTACTTATTAGTCCACCTTCCCATTTACCCATTGCATTTCTCCTTATGCATCATCTAGTATCTCGAAAGACACGAATACATCAATATCTGAATTAGTGTCAGAGCCACCTGTTAATATATCTCCCTCTAATAAATATATAGGGGTATCCAAAATTACCAATGTAGTTGTTGCAGGAACAGTTATTCCTACTGCTATATTGCATGTTGCAGTTGCTGGAACACCTAATGTAACTCCATCTGAATTAGAGGTTCCAAGACCAGCTACATATAAATATATCACAGCATTATTGGCACCATCTTTATTACAGGCTAGTATGCTATTTATTTTTACAACTTTATTAGCATCAACCGTCATAAGAGTTGTTGTAGGCGAATTTGTTAAGGCAAGCCCAACATTACCTGCTTTTATTGAAGTTGTATTTAATATATTTGGATTTGCCATTTAAATCTCCTTTGTTAAAAAATCCTAGCAAACATTTTTGCCTTATTAATTTCTGCTGCTCTATCTACTGGAATGTCATCTGTTGCAGTTTCCACAGCTTGATTAACCCAGCTTTGAGTAGCTACTGTATTATTAGAGCTAACAGATCCTATGCATACTGAATTTGTTGCATCTAAAATTAAATCTCCTGCAGAATCTATAGTCGCATCATTGCTAAATGCTCCAGTACTCATAGTTAATCCCGCTGAATCTGTTCCAATGTTCCATAATATAAAAGTAGAGTCTGTTGCACCTGATATTTCAGCCATTTTAGCTTCAGCGCTTGCTCCCCCTTGATAAAATTCATGGATAGCTGTTTTAGAATTATAGTATATATTTCCATCTGAAAGAAGTTTAAGAGCTCCACTTCCTGTATCCTTTTCATTTACAAGCCATGTGTCTCCAGAATCTTGCACTATTTTACTATAACCAGTACTACTCTTTAATCTAATCTCTTCATTGCTAACATCAATATAAACAGAATCTGCAGTAGTATCATCTCCAAATCTTATTTCTCCATTAGATCCACATTTTAATTCCAAGTGAGCGTTTGCGTCATTACTAACATCTAGAAAGTCACTAGCAGTATATGTTGTATTTGTATAATTTGAAGCATGTATAGTTCCAGCGCCATCTGCAGACCAGTCAATATGTTCATTCGCAACAAATCCTGATAATGTATCATGATTAAGTGTTACAGCGCCAGTATTTCCATCTACGCTTAATACTGCATCTGTAGGAGTCGCTAATAATGTAAAATCTGCCATCGTTCCAGATGAACCATCATTTCTCATGTAAGATTTGTTTTCATCAGATCTAACAATTACATCACCTTCTTGTACTATTAATGCTAATTGAGCAGCTTCATTTGCTGCAGTTTGAACTGTATTTAATGTTATTGCTGGTAAATTACTTTGATGTATTGTTCCTTGACTAGTTGCAGTCCAGTCTATTATAGCATTTGAGGATATGCCTAAATCTGATAATAATGTAGCTGTGTTTATGCCTTCTAATAAACCACTAGAGTCGTATCTTGCATATTCTCCATCTGAAGGAGATCCAGCTTTGTCTAATTTAGCATCCCATGTAGAAGCAGAAGAAATATTTGAATCTGGTAAGCTACCTTGAACATCTACTGCTAAATCTACCTGCCTTAAAGTTAATTCTTGGTCACTTAATGTTATATAGTCAAAAGCATTGCTAGTTATTGTAACATTAGTAGAATTGTCGGTACCTGCGGCATCAACTCCTAATTCAGTTCTGCCCGCTCCAGCATTTAATAATCCTGCCCAGGTTTTACCAAAAGGAGTTAATAAGGATACTGCATAACCATCCGAACTTGTAGAATATATTATATTGTCTGCATTACCCCTAGTACCATCTGTACTTAATGTAACTAAATTAGTTAAAGATGAATGAGACTCTTGTTTTGCGTTCCATGTGCTTGCAGAAGAGATTTTATTATCTGGAATAGTAACACCAGTCCAATTTCTATCTTCTATACAGCCAAAGACATCACCTGTTAAATTTCCACTTACGTTTCCAGTTAAATTAGAAACTATTGTTTGTGTAAATGTTTTTTCACCATCTATGGTTTGATTACCTGTGGTATATACACCATTAGTTACTGTACCTGCGTTCCCAGAAACATTTCCAGTTACATTTCCAACTACATCTCCTGTATGCGAACCAGAACTATTCCCTTGTAAATTACCAGTAACATTTCCTACTATATTTAAATTAGCATTAGTTATTTGTACATCTTCATTGCTTGAAACTTCATCTGATTTATATATTGAAAAAGTTCCTGAAGTTTGTTTTGTGAAGATTAACTTAGGATATGCGTCACTTAGTTTATTAGGCCACGTTAAATCTCCCATGATTAAGCCCTCTCAAAGTTAGTATCTACAACAGTGACTGTATCCCAGCTTGTTCCTCCAGACGAAGTGTGACCCCAATTAGTTTCTATTATATATCCATCCAACCTATCAAAATAATCATCAGACAGATTGAGATAAAGCCCGTCATTGCCCCCAATAAGAACGCCATTTTCACCAAGGTTATCAGACCTTGTTAAATACTCTTGGTTTGTAGTTGACTGAGTCCATGAAGATGTTTTTTTGTCTACTTTTATCCATGCCATTACATATCATAGGGTTTTACAACCCCTCCTCCTTGTCTTTGACGTCTAGCATATTTTTTAGCTTCACGCAATTTTAATTGATATTTTTGTTCAAAATATTGAGCCATCTCTATCTTTAAAGCCCTTGGATCTTCATATAACATTGATATTACTTTTAAAACTAAAGCTTCATGAAATTGTATTGGTATTCCTGGAACGTCAGCTATTGCATCATAGTTAGAAGACTTATCTAAACAGGTAGAATGTACTCTAATTTCTAACCCTGATTCACTTATTGTATCAAAATCTTCAACTGTGTAATTAACTGTCTTGCCACCAGATTTTTCCTCGACTAATGCTAACATTCCATTATGAACATACCAATATCTTCTATATCTAGTTGCCATCCACATCTCCTCCTGTAGTATCATCATCTTCAAGATTTAAACCACCTACCATTCTAGGTATTTCTTCTCCAGAAACTTTAACACTTTTAATTTCTAATATATCATCATCTAATGGGTAATACCTTGTTTTAGCAGTCGTATTTTGATAAAATGTAGCTTCTAACATATTTGTCTCAGAACACAGTTGATCACTTGCTCTTTTTATTAATTTTTTAACTTCAGTCTCTCTTACGTGAGGATGATGAAGCTTAATCATTTCCATCATTTCTTTAATTTTCATTTGATGCTCCTTGTAAATCTGGTCTTAATACTTCCATTTCTTTATTTATAGAAGCTTCGTAAGATTGTATTAAAGCGGTAATCATCTGTACTATTTCAGCATCTTCGTCTTCTAATGCTTGTAAAGCCATTAATTCTTTGAGTAGAGTAACAGCAGTTAATAAAACAACAACTTCTATTGCATGGTCTGGAAAACCTAATATTGTAGCATCAAGAGCGTTATCGTAATCTAGATCAGTAGTAGTAGTATCCCATATCTGTTTTTCAAAATACCATATTCTTGTCTTTTCACCTCCACTATTTTCAGGCGCTACGCATAATACGTTACCTTTTATATTTTCAATAACAGTGTATGTAATTGTAATTATTTCATCTGCTGCGCATTGATCAGCTAAAATAGTTATAATATCGCCATTAAGTGTGTAATGCGTATCTAAAGTCATAGTAGTTGTTGTAGAACCAGCAATTGAAGCAATAACATTAAATGTTTGATCGTTCCCAGATATTAACTGTATATCTTGGTCAGAATCAGCTGGGTTATTAATTGTTGCAGTTTGAGTTAAGGTTGTAAGCATATCTCTGCTTTCATACCAAAAAACTGGACTATGTTCTGTAGCATAAAACATACTATCACTATCTAAGGCA
>Ga0208157_1000105_pt1 | contig 55841 bp, 83 predicted proteins | sample 5_EtaG_FD_184077 | JGI IMG/M metagenome (GOLD analysis project Ga0208157, IMG submission 184077) | Marine viral communities from the Subarctic Pacific Ocean - 5_ETSP_OMZ_AT15132 metaG (SPAdes) (version 2) | ecosystem: Environmental > Aquatic > Marine > Oceanic | place: Pacific Ocean | collected...
GTTCTAATGTAAATGCAGTTGTAGATCCATTACCAGAATATACTGATGCAGCTTTACTTGCTACAAATCTATTTCCAACTTCATTACCTATATATGGCATATTATGTTATCTCCATAATGCTCAATGTACCACTTAGTTTATCTGCTACACTACAATCTATAGTAATCTGATCTGTTGTTTCTAATACAACCTTATTACCTGCTAGTAGTTCCAACGCAGATCCAACTGGAATAGGTGCGTTCTGAACAATAATACTTGTTCCGTTTGCTGTATTGTTTGTCACGGCTCTGTTTGCTGTATCACTTACTAATCTTACTGTCGCAGTAACTTGTGCAGTATGTATATTGGATAACACTAATCCAAGTATGATTGTTGTTACACCACTTCCTGCCGTGTAGACTACATATGGAGTTCCAGCACTAGCAGGCTCGGCTGCAAAATTAACGACTTTAAATGTGTTTGCCATATTATTATCCTAACGCTATTGCTAAAGCTGTTGCTTCATTGGCAGCTAAAGTTGCTGTTGTTGCACCTATATCACTTAATACTTCACTAGCACTTCTGCCCTCTATGCTTGTACCATCAACTCTTAAAAAATCATTATCGGCTATACCACTTGTTGCCACTAATACATTACCATTAGATATACCAGTTGACAAAGTAGCAGTTGTAGTTATTGCCGTACCATTTAGTGTCATGGCATCTGCTTCTAATGTGCCATCTATATCTGCATCTCCAGAAATATCTAGTGATCCTGCGTCTAATTCACCTGTTAATGTAATATTTCTAAATGATGAAACATCTTTATTGGCATCTACTGTAACTGTCTTACTAGCAACTACAGTACCAACTGATGCACCTGTGTCGTTATAATTAAGTTCTGCTGCTGTTGATGTAACAGTTGTACTAGCTATAGATAAAGCATCTGTCTCTAATGTTCCGTCTACATCTACATCACCAGATATATCCAAGTCTGCCATAACTGCCGTGCCAGTTATTGTAGGAGCGGTAAGAGTTTTGTTTGTTAATGTCTGTGTATGTGTTTCTGATACTAAGGTTGAATTACTACCTGCTGGTAGTGTCAATGTATTACTAGCACCTACAGAGTGAGCTTGTGCTGTTAAGGTCTGTGCATGAGCATTACTAACTTCACAGTAAAATTTAATTTGCGATGCTGATCCACTATTAGATTTAAGATCGATTAATCCACCTTCTATTGTAAGATCATCTCCTACAGATAAATCTGCACTAAGAAGCACATTACCATTTATATCAATCGTTGTTGCAGCGATCTGTATTTCTGTATCAGCAACTAAATCTAACTGTCCATCGGTAGAAGAGTTTATATATAGTGCAGTATCTCTAAATTGTATTTTATTATTAGTGCCTATAGTTGTTGTAGCATCAATACTAACTGCACCATCAATATCAACAATATCTAAGTTTGTTGTGCCATCAATATCAGCATCTCCAGATACATCTAAACTTCCTGCATCTAGCTCACCTGTAAGAGTTACATTTCTAAAGCCAGTAATATCTTTGTTAGTATCTACAACAGCCGCTTTTGATGCAGCTACAGTTCCTGCCGTTATACCATCTATAGACTCAAGATCATTCTCATTTATATCTGCGGAGCCTATAACAAAGCTACCAGCAGTTACTGAACCACTTACTGAGGTATTACCACTAGCATCTAAAAAAACTGTTTTAGCAGCAGGTAGAGTACAAAACACAGTTCTTGTACCAGAACTCCAATTAACAGCATTATTAGAATTAGAACTAGCAAGTATTGTTGTTCTAGCAAGTGTAGTACCAGATGATGTAAATGTACCCAGACCGACTTCAAAGTCTGTATTATCTGTGCAACAATAATAAGTCGTATCCCCATTACTTAAATTAGCAGTAAAAGTTTCAAAACCAGTAACAGCACCACCTAATGTTAATGTACCAGTGCCAGTTGTGGTAGATGACTCCTTTATTCTATCTGATATTACTAATGCCATTACTTTAACTCTATTGTTAGATTCCCTGCATTAATTCTAAATATATCACCACTCGCTATTGCCTTACTCGCATCCAAAGCCCCTACAAAAAGTATGTTACCACTACTAGAGGCATCGGCTATAAAAACATGTGTTACTGTATCTGTGCCACCACCTCCAGAAGCTGGGAACTCTATATTTGCTGCATTGATTGCAGTCTGTGTATCTGTTGAATCTGCACCTATCGTTGTCCAACTAGATGCTGCTACTTGTTGTCTTGCATAGTTTGTAAAGTTTGCTTCTGTTACTGATCCAGTTTCAGCCGCACTCACTGCCGTTGCAAGTCCTACATAAATACTATCTCCAGGGGATGAAAAACTAAGAGAGTTGTTTTTGAATATATAATGTAATAATCTTCTCTCTAAAAAATTGGTCGCTGCATTTGCTGTTGCCATTTAAGTCTCCTATGTTCTTCTAGATTGAGGTAACCCTCTTCTGTACGCATCTGCATCTTCTCTTGCTTCAGCTAAATCTTTAACTCTTGCTATTGTTTCTAAGAATCTACCATTATAAAGATCAAGTAAATCTTTTTCTCCTTTTAAGTATACATATGCTTCAAATAAACTACCATAAAGTAAAGCAAAAGGAGCATTTGTACTCACCCAAGTTGTACCACTATCAGCTCCTGCTGTTAAACTTGCTGGTCTATAGTAATAGTGTAATTCTAAAGCGTAATTACTATCTGGTGTAGGACCTACGATAAAATTATCTACATCAAACCTTGCATAATATTTAGGAAGACCTGTAGTTGAAGAAGAAGGGGTATATTCTCTTATATAGTTTACATCTTTTTGATGCAAAAAACTTTCTGATCCAGAAGTCGTTATCTGTAATGAAAATGATGCTAAATAATCAGAAGGAACAGATAAAAACTGATCTGATGAAGTAAAAGCACTTGTAACATTTTTTCTAAAATATTCTAAATCAACTGTTTTAAAAATACGCTCTTCAGCAGCTTTTATAAAATCAGGTAAATGAGTTACAAACGATGTTTCTGCATTATCCGTATAATCTTGTATTGCTGTTTTTAATGTTGCTAATGTAAAACTCATTATCCTACCACCGTCACTGGACCTGCTGTTACAATTCCTCCACCACCTTTTTTACTGCCTGTAGTTGCTGTTTCACCATTGGCAGAAAAAGTATAAGAATCATTGTCTACTTTTGTTATACTATATCCTGATGCCTGTTGTAAAACAGATACGCTAAAACCATCAAAAGGGGAAACATTTCTAAACCTTACAGTATCTGAAGTAGACCTTCCATGATTAACTTCTTTAACAGTAATAACTGCAGAACTTGCTGACCCTGAAGTAAAAGGATTTAATTCTAATAATCTTTCTATGGCTACTTCAGTACGATCTATTCTAGAGTTGTATAATGCTTGAGGTTCAAAAGGGGGTTTTCTTGGAGTAAGCTGAGGGTGCTTTTCCTCATACTCAGAACGATGGACAATTGAGCCATTCCACTCTTTTACCTTTTCTCTAAAGGGAAAGGCAAATCCACTACGGTCAGAAATAAATTTAGCTTTTTTACCAAGTGCAAATTTCATATCAATCCATAATAAGTTGTACTAGGGGTTAGACTTAAACTCGCTCTATCCCTATCTTCAGCAGCAGCTCTTTCAAATTCTTCTTCATACACTGCTTTTAATATTTTAATTCTATCTGGAGCTCTTTTCATAGCTAAATAATAAGCTAATCCTGCTGTTAAACAAGGATAAAACCTAAAAGGTACATCAACAGTATTCACAGAGGCATCAACATCTTGTATTCTAGTTAAAGCATCATAATGTAAAACATCTGTACTATTTTCTGGAGCTGACCATATTTTTAAATTAGGTGTTATTTGTCTGTCTAAGAAAAATTGACTTGGTCTACCTGTAGTTGTTTTAGTAGGTAAATTAATATAATCATCCCTACTTATTCTGGTCATACTAAAATCTGTACCACTTCTTCTAACAACCATACTTAGTATATCTATTACATCAGCACCTAATGTATAATCTACATCATTAGCTGTAAGAGCCTGTGTTCTTTGAGTAATAGTCCATTGGTTTAAGCCTCTGTTAGCCCAGTCTGCAAATAATAAATTCATAGAACGTCTGGCTGTTCTTAAATCGTAACCTGTACGAACTTCAATACCACATCTTTCAAATGCTTCTTCAATGTATTCAGCTACATCTATTTCAAAATCTACAGAACTTGAAGTTGCCATTTCCTAAGCCTTTTTCATTACTTTTTTCTTTTTACCCAACTTTTTAAAATCTGCTCCTGTTATTTTATTTTTGGGAGAAGCCATACTAGCTAACTTTTTTTGTTTGGGAGATAATTTCTTAACCATTTAACTTACCTTTCTAGGTCTGCCTCGACCTTTTTTCATAGGGGCTTCTTTTATTTTACTACATTGGCATATCTTTGGGAAAAAAGATAAAACCCATTTATAAAATTTTGTTACCATATTTAAGCCTTTTTAGTTACTTTTTTCTTCTTTTTCTTTTTAGGAAACCCTGCTTTCATATTGGCATAAGCTTCTTTAGAAATAGTGCTATTCTTTTTTGATCTAGAAATACCTTTTTTCTTTCTTTTATTAATATTATCATATAATCCTGGTTTACTCACTTGCTTCTCCATGTTTCCTCGTGTCATAGCCATTAACACTTCCACCTTTTTCTAGATTGACGTAAACGACTATTTGGGTTTTTTGCAGCTTTAGGGAACTTCTTCATTTGACCTGCCGATCTCGCACAATAAGACTTACGTCTTTTTGCAGCTTTACTTCCAGGCTTGACCTTCCCTGTAACAGCAGTCTTTAATTTACTTCCAGGATTTGCTCTCCTATAAGCAGCAACCCCTTTCTTAGTCAAGCCAGCTCCACTTTTAGTGGGTCTTTTATGTCCAGACTTAATGGACATTTTAGGCTCTTTAGCCATTATGATAAAAACAAAGTAAGTTTGTTACCACTTCCAGTGAACCCATGTATATATGCTCCATTTTCAGCTAATACCCCTGCATCTGGAATATTTAAAGTATGTAATCCAGTAGGAAAACTTTGAAGTAGTATAGTTGCTCCACCTGATCCATCTTTAACAGTTAAAACACCAGCAGAGTTACCAAAAATTACAATTTGTCTTATTCTTGATCTAGACGGACCAACGACGGCTGCACTATCACCCTGATCGTGATTAAATGCTTTTACATCTGAACGACCTGCCATATAAATCTCCTTATAAAAAAGATGGGGGTATTAACCCCCATAGATTAAGCTTCGTAACCCATCAATTCAATGAATAACTTACCTGCTGTGTAATCTGCATCTGTTGCAGCACCAGTCGTTAGATATAAAAACTCATCTGCTGCAGGAACACCAGTAAAATAAACCTTACTTCCAGTTGTCGCGTCACCTGCGTTAACTAGTAATGTTTCTGTTAGATCACCAATAGCTCCATCTTCAACACCAGTACCTTCTGTTGCAGAGTGTACGTTAATGTCTGGATCACCACCAGCAGGAGCTTCAAAACATTCCATACTACCTGTTAAGATTGTACCGTTTCTAGCCGCTGTGATTTGACCAATGTGACAAACTAAAGATGTGCCGTTTACACCAATGATGTCACCAGAACCAGTTGATCTTAAACCTGTTAAGTCAATTAATATTCTAGTTGTGATAATACCACCACTTCTTTGTACGGAAGTTCTGTAGATAGTTCCAGAACCTGTAGTAATACCAGTTCCAGCTTCTACTGCCATTGTATTTGCGTCAAAAGATGCAAATCCAGCAGTAGATATAGACATTTGAGTAGTTTCAACTCCTGTACCTGTTGCAGTAGCAATAGACGAGTATCCACCTTCGGAACGTAAGGTTCCTTTAAAAGTTGTATTAGCCATATAAACCTCCTATCTGGCTGAGTCAGTCACATTATTATGACTGTTAGGGATAAAATCAGTATTACACAAAAAAAGGCGACACGCAAGTGTCGCCTTTGATTTTAAATTTATTAGCCTTATACTCCAGGAGATCCAAACACACATCTTGGGTCTGAAACACCGAAGCTATATCTCTCACGAGCTTTATATCTGACGTTACCAGTATCAAAGTCACCTTCCATACTTGTAGCGATTCCTGCTCTTTCAAAATGCTTAAATCCATTAGGAGCATCAGTTTTAATGAAAAACGCATCTGTATCTGTTAAGAAATGATTGATAACATAACCCTGAGGTAACATTCCCATGTTCTTAACTGCATTTATATCATTATCTGCTGTTCCGGGACGTAAGTTAGAAGCCATTAATCTTTCAGCAATAAACTGTAGTGCTGGTGGAATAATTAACTTCTGTCCTTTGAGAGCAATCTTTAGTCCTCTTTCATCAATAAAAGCTGCAATATCAATTAATGCTTGTTCTAAAGAAGTTTCATTTAAATCAGCTGAGTTAGTTAATTCATTTTTGAATGTACCACCTGCTGCTGTTGGATGATCTGTAGCACAAAGCTCTTTACCATCACCAAATGTAAACGTACTGTCAAACGCATTGTTTAATACAGAAGCTGCTTTCACTTGCTTAGTATTAGACATGGAACGAGCTAACGCACGAGTATAACGAGAACTAAGTTTGTCGTAAAGGTTATCTTCTACGGCTTCCTCAGTAATCGCAAACGCTAGTGCGATTGTTTCATGTGTGTACCTTGCTGTGAAGGACTCATTAGCAGTGTCAAACGATACGGCAGCACCTTCTGCTTTTTCGGGTGCTGTTCCAAAGCCTGACAACATTACCTCTTCTTCAAACGCTCTGTCTGAAGATTCAGTATCGTAAATTTCGGCATGTTCGTTATCATACCTATCATACTCCAAACCAAATAGAGCGTTTAATCCAGGCTCTAATTCTTTAAGGAGTTGGGATCTTGCAATAGCCATATCAATATCTCCTTATAGACCAGTAGTTGCAGAATGAAATGGAAGATTTAACTTCACCAAGAAGCGAACTCCTGCTGATGCTACATCAATATCATTGAAACCGTCTTTTATTCCAACAATTCTGAAGTTATCAGTATTTGTAGTTGCTCCTGCTGTAGTTACGGATATTTCTCCAGTAGAAATATTACTATTTCCAGTAGTAGAACCGAATCCAGTACCTTCAGCATTGGAATGAACAAGTGCCTGAGCAGTTGCTACATTAGTTAAACTTGCATCTCCTTGTATTTCATAAACCTGATTAGGGTTATCATACACAAACACAGTTGCTTCTGTGCCTGATTTTAAAAGAGATGTTCCAGGATAAAAGTTATCGAATTTTGGCTTACCTGAAAGATCAATATATTCACATCCAGCCATAACACCTAAGATTGCTACACTTCCACCATCAGCAGCACTAACGTCTACAAGTCCATTAGTCAACGGAATTACCATGTCACCTTGATAGATGGCAGAGGATGATCCAGCAGTTGCACTAACTTGAACCTTGTATGGAGTTAACCCATTTGAGTTGGGTGCAGAACCCAAGAGATTATAAGGACGTAAACCAAAAGGGGCATCTATATTACTTGCCATTTTTTAGTTTCCTTCTCTAAAGTTTACTCGGCAGTACCTTTATTACCACCGAAAGTTACACGACTTTGCCTTTCTGGTTTCAGAATAGGCATACTAGGGTGTTGTTCCCTCATCATATCGTTATCCACAGCTTTCATTTGATCTCTAGTCATATTTTTAAAATATTCCTGTCGTTCAGCTTTGGATTCTAATGGGAACCTTGCGAGTATTAAGCCACCCACCCCTATAACACCAGCATGTTTTCCATCCTGTACTGTAGGAGCTTCAAAATCGGGGTACTCGTCTGCACGAACTAATTCAAAGCCTTCGCGAAGCCTTGCAGAAAGGTTTTTCTTATCATCAAATCCCATGATTGACTCACGGATCCAACGATGAGTATAGCCTTCTGGAGCTGGGGGAGCATCTAAAGTAGATGGTGGTGTCCACGGTTTCCTGCGTGTTTGTTTTTCACGAGTAGCTGTGGTGCGTGAAGTGCGATCTGTCATAATGATCTATCCTTTACGAGTTTCTAGCAAAGCAAGCTGCTCTGCATATTTGTCTAATGGTACACCAAGTTTCTTGGCGATTGCAACCTCTGATTTATTTAATTTGACAGACTTCTTTGAAACTCTGCCAGAACCACGATTAGTAGAAGCCACGACAGGACCTCTAGGTTGATTGACTACTCGTGGTTGGTCTTCCTCTTTATATTTATGAGGAAAATCTCTTTTCATTCTAGAATCTAACTCTTCATAATAATCATCTGAAGTTGGATCAAACCCTTCAGATTCAACTAAAGTCTTATGGTGGCTAAATGCTGTTAATGTCATAGGCTCATCTGCACCAAACCATGTGTTTTTCGCAGCCCATGCTGATGCTTTTGGATCTGGAGCTGGTTTTGGTGGTGGGACGGCTGCTGAAGGAGGAGTTTCTGCAGCCGTATCAGTTTTCGCTTCTGTTTCTTGAGCTTTTTTAATATAACTTAGCTTAACATTCTCACTAGCTAAATTAGCAAGTTCAGTTTGAGCTTGCACCTGAGCTTCAGTGTCTCCACGATCTATTGCATCTCTTAATTTACTTTGTAGAGTATCTTGTGTTGCTTTTATTCTACTTTCAAATTCAGAAACATATTGTGTATCGGCTGTGCTTGCCTTTTTTGCTTGTTCTTCAACCTGAGCCTTTAATGCTTCAGCATATTTAATTGCTGCTTGTTCTCTTCTTTCAGTTTCACGCATTTTAGCTGTTAGATTATCTATTCTGCGTTGAACTTTTTTACTATAACCCTCTAATTCTTCATCAGAAGATTCTTTTTCAGATTCTTGTGGTGCTTCAGCTTGTTTTTCTACCTGCTCTTCTTTTTGTTTATCTTCAGGTAACTGAACTTCTACTTCTTCTAAATCTAAATCTAATTCTTGTTGTGCTTCTGCCATTGTTTTCCCCTATAAATGTAAAATGTCTGCAGGATCGTTAATTGTAGCTAAGATTTCGTCATCATTTAATAATCTGACTTCACCTCCATCTATTCTAAAACGACTTCCTGCGTATCTTCCAAAGATAACCCAGTCTTGTTCTTTACACCATGCTCCACTATCACCAAATTTATCTGGATCTTTGTAGGCAAGTGGACCAACTTTCAAAACTAAGGCACAAACAGTAGCTAAAGCTTCTCTTTCTACTGCTGCATCAGGGATAAAAACACCACCTTCAGTTTTTCCCTTACCTTTATAGGGTAAGACAAGTATTCTCCACCCTGTAGGTTCTGGTAATTTTTCTAATGTTGGTGTTTCTTGAGATTTTTCTTGTTTAGGTTTCGATTTTTTAGCAAATCGTTCGGGTAGTATTAAAGTTTTACTCATTTTGTTTTTCTACTCTTTCTAGCAGGGTCGTTAATTCCTGTCGAACGTAATTTAACTCATGCAATTTAGCTCTAAGTTTTTCAAACTCTTGAAAATCTTTCACAGCACCATAACATAAGGTTTCGTGCAAGTTTTCCTTGCGTTCATCCATCACTTTAAGCAATTTTTGGGAAATGTAAAGGTCATCCATCTACTTTTCTCCTCTTTTTTGACTTTTTTTTACACATTGGACATGTTTATAGTAAAAATAGTTGCCAATTTTGCAAAAAAACTTAGATAATCTCAACCAATTCCATATCATTTTGTCAAACCTTTTTGTTTCTCATACGTTCTTAATCCACCTAACCCCAACATTCCCATTAATACAGTCATAAGTGAACCCATATCAAAAGTAGGAAGCTCTGGAATCTGAACTGTTAAGTAAGCACAGATAAAAACAGTGATGGGTTGTAAGACAAAATGCCAACATAGAGCAACACCACATGTCCAACCAATAAAAGGTCGCCAACCTGCTACAAATATAGATTTATGAGTAGCTTCTGCTTTATTTATTTCTAATTGCCCTTTAGCTAACTCCTGTGCATGGTTCTCTGCCATAGTTGCCACCTCATGTGCCAACTTATTTTTCATGTCTTTGTCCTCTATAAACTTACCGAGTAAGTTACTTACTGGACCTATTAACGCTGTTAACATTATTATCTCCCTTATGTTCGTGACCCATCCATATACCGAATACACCTGTCATTACACCCATAACAACAGACACAAAAGCAGATTGACTAGCAGTTGGTGCATCTAAATCCATGAACCATTCGGCACATCTCCAGGACATTATCGTACTAGCAAGCATCATAAATCTTGGTAGAATTTTCCATTTTAAAAAAGTTTCTACATTCATTGTATTAAAATCTCATTTAATCCGAAGCCTTCCAATAAAACTAAAGTAAAGAATAACAAAAGAATACCTCCTGCTATTAATTTACCACTGAAGTTAGTAGAACCAATCTTAATAGCAACAAACTCATTACCCAAAATTCTTAGTGATAACTCAAAGCTGTTTTGCCCTATATCTAAATTGACTATTTTCTTTTTACTTCCATTTGTATCTTCCACTGTAATTCTCCCCTTTTAATCTTCCTACAGAAAGTTTTTTGCATCTATACTGAGTGGGCTTCCATAATGGATAGTATTTATGTACTTGTCTACTAATAGCCAAAGCTCTTTGTTTACAATCAAACTCTGTTTCATATGGACCATATTGATCTTCTAATACTTGGCAGTTATTGGGTATTCCTATTACACAAATTGTTACAAAAACTTTAAACATATCATCTTACAAGTAACCCTATAAGCATTACTATGGCTGTACCTGAAGTAGCTATCATAAGATGTTCCATACGTTTTATTCGTAAAATAGATTCTTTCCATCGCTCATCAGAAACAGCAATATGTTTTTCTAATGTAACATGTATCTCTTGTAAGGTTGGTTTAGGCACTTACTTAACACCTCTAAATTTTAAACCCTGCATAGACTTACGACCACCACGAGAAATTTCGCCACCTTTATTCATTTTCACAGGTTTATTAGCCATGCCCCCCATCTTCATAAACTTTCTACCACTCATTTTAGAAGTAGGCATAACCATACCACCCATATTATATTTTCTAACCATACCACCCATCGCCATGGACTCTCCTTCTAACTGGAAAAGTTCAGCATCTATAATTTGTTTAATCTCATCATGATCTGGATTGTTTGGGTCTAGTTCTGCTCTTTGATTTTTTAAATCAGCTATTCTTTGATCGTCCATTGTTATCTCCTATTCGTAAAAGTTATCGCTATATAATTCAGGTAATGATTGCATAGAAATAGATGGAAGCCCAGCAACTTGATAATTAGTCATTATTCCCATGTTTGTGTTTGTTGGAGGACCAACAGGTTGTCTACCCATATTATAAACAGGGGTAGAATTTATTTGTGCTTGAGTTTTTCCACCAAACGGATTATTAATACTGCCTATTCCTCTATTTGCTAAACTCAAACCAAGTTGTGTCGCTCTATCTAAACCAAACGCTGGACCAGCAATAAAAGATAAAGCCCCTAAAGGAGTGTTTTGTCCAGGAACCATCATATTATATAAATTAGTACTCAAAGCTACATTAGGTTTATACCCTATTGCTTTTTGGAACACACTCATAATACCACCCCCACTTGGAGGAGTCTTACCATCTGTAACAGTGACATCTTGTGTACCCTTACCCCCAAAAGGGTCTAAGTCTTGATTAGTCGGACCAAAATCACTAGCTGAAAAATTACCACCCATAGCGTTACCGACGGCTGCTGCTGATTCAGTAGGGTCGTTTTGTCCAAAATCACTAGGATCATATGCCATTATTGTCCTGCCTTACCATTTGCATTCTGGGCTTGCCTTTGTAATGCAATATTCGCTCTCATTTGTGCAATATCCTCAGTAGTTTGGATACGCTCTCTTTGTATCGCATTAGATTCATCCATTTTTTGTTTATCCAACTGCAACTTAGCTTGGTCTTGCATAGCATCTTGTTGCTGTTCTTGAGCTCTTAAATCTAACTCTTGTTGTTTAATATCTACTAACGGATCATCACTTTCTTTTGGTGGGTTCGCTTGTAAATATTCTGCCATTAATTCTGCTTGTACTTCTGATATTCTATTTTCCATAGCTACTGGATCTGGTTGTGCCTGTTGTGCCATAGCTGGATCCATCGCTGAATCCATAGGTGGTTGTGCCATTTCCTGCTCTACCATTACTTTTGCTTTCAACGCTAAATGTTCATATATATGTTTTTCTAATGTCATCAATACTGCTGGTTGTAATTTAGCCGTTTGACTTTGCATATATATCTGGTGTACTGCAATATGTGCATCATGGTTCTGTTCAGGAAATGCAGTCAATTTACTTTGTCCTATAGCAGCATCACTCGCTTCTTGGTTTTCTGTTCCAGGATCTTTTGGTTGTGGTTGTGGCTTAGGAGTTAATATTTGGTCAATATTACCTACACCTAAAGCTTCATACATACGTTTATAACTCTCATACATATTGTGCATTTCTGGTGCAGCTTGAGCCAATTTTAATTGTTCTTGAGCTAAAATTACTCTTTGCGACATACTAAAAATATTAGGGTCACTTACTGGAAGTACATCAATACGTTGGTCAAAATCTTGTGCTTTAATCTGTTGGTCAACACCTGTTTCATAAGGATAAGGTACAGGGTCTTGTGCAAACTGCTTCGCAAGCATTTTTAATTCTATCTTCATAGAAGCATGCAATCTTTTATGCACAGCATTAATTACTCTAGCACCACGCTCAAGTAAAGCGATTGTAGTTCCAACTGGCATCTCCTGTTTACCATCACCTACACCAATATCACTCGTGCCTACAAATTTTTGTGCAGCCGATACAACAAATCCCATTAATTCAAATAAAGTTCTACTTGGTTCTTTATAAGGTAAAGGCATTAATACTGAACGTAAATCTCCTCCCGGAACATCTACATCTCTAAATTCTCCAGGACTCAAAGGTTCACTATCATTTGCAATTCGCATTCCTCTTGCTTTAAAACCTGCTGGCATATTACTCAATGTACCTGCATCTATTAACTGTCTGAGGTTCGCTGTCGCTGTTCTACTTAAATTACCTATCATATGAATTAATCCAAAACCATAAAACCCTAATCCTGGAGTAAATTTATATTGCACAAAATGTTGAATCTTCTGCCTTTGTATATCGTCTGGCATAAAATTACGGCGAACACTCAACACATCACTTGTATCACTACAAACAGTTACAATGTATGGTAACTTTATGCCAGTCTCTTCACCCTGTTCATCTTTATCTGTATATTCTTCTATGTCTAAATAACAATGGCACTCGTACAATGTAAATTCTTCATCATAAGAATTACTGCTCGTACCCGAAATTTCATTATACTTATCGGTAATTTGGTCAGCTTCTTCAGCAGAATTACCTTTCATATCTACATTACTGTAAATTCCATTCCGTTGTTGTTTTTTAAGTTCATTCTCACTTATTTTTATAGTATGCGTTACTCTCTCAGCACTGCGTAAATCAGTTGCTGTGTAAGGTACTACTAATTCCTCAGCAGGTATAAACTTACTTACAGGTCTACCTAATACTTCATCGCGATAAACCTTTTTAAACGCACTACCAGCAAGACCTAGAAAATATAACATCTGATCAAACTCAGGCTCGTATTCTTCCATCTGGTACATAACCATATAATTCATGTACTCAGTTACTCGTTTTGCTTGTTTTTCAACTTCTGGGGTAGAAGTTCCTACTATATGAGCTCTCACTGGACCACCACTCGGCATCATCTCTTTATATGCCCCAGCTTGAAACTGAGTAACAGCTTCATTTAACATAGGGTGAATTACTCCAGTCGCACCCTCAAAAGGTTCACTACGTTGCTCATAACGTAAACCAAGTAAATCTAATCCTTTTGTATAACCCTCTTCCCATTCAGAACGGCTATTTTTATCTTCTTCTACAGAATCTAATATATAATCGGAAATTTCATTTAAACTATCTTCAGATAAATTATCTACAAGATTATCAAAAAAGTTTTCTGGCTCACCACCCATAGGGGTTTCTTCATCGCCAAATTTTATTTCTACACCACCTTCATCATCTTCTTCTATTTCAAAATCTACCTGCTGAGATTCTTGTTCCAGTAAATCATCTTCTTCTAAACTCAATGTTTCATTCGGGGCTTCTACAAGCGAGCGGTCTACATTACTTGGACGTGGTGAAATAGCCATTAGTAATAAATCCTTTCTTTAGGTATTGGATCTTCATCTTGATAATCCTCTGGGTGGGTAATAAACCCTCCCTCTCTAAATCTTCTCAAAGCTTGTGACACTGTATCAACATAATCATCGTGTTCTCCTGCAGGAAACGCTGCACACTCTTCAACAACATCTTCAGCCCATGATGTATCTGGACACCATACTAACCCACTTTCGAACAAAGGTGCAATAGAATTTACTCGACTTATCTTATCATTTCCTCTACTGGGAGAATAATTAGTGACGGGGATCCCCATCTGCCTCAGTTCTTGGGTCAATGGCATACCCGAAGCTTTTGCCTCAATTAAAACCATTTCTGGTTCCCAATACTTATATTCTTCTAAAGCTTTCCGTCTTAGTTCTGGAAAATCCCATCTACCCTTTCTCGCATCAACGAGAATAATGTTTGGGGGTTCACCCTCCTTTGGGTAAAAAACACCCCATGTTGTTATCGCACTATAATCCGCTGATTCCTGTTTACTAAATGCCGTATCATAACTTTGCATTACATATTCCAAAGCAGGTAATTCTTTCTTCTCCCACTTCTTCCACCAATCACGCTTAATTATCGCACTAACATCGCTCGTAGGATTCTGCTGCCATTGAGCTTCCCACTTACCAACTGACAAACTTCCCTTTACGGCAAGTAAATCTTCCTTCTTCCAAAACTCACCCCACAAAGGTTCATCATTCGGCATTAACGCAGGAAACTCTATTATCTCCCATTTATCAGCCAGTACATCTCTCGCTTGCTGTCTTAATAATTTACCAGTTAAATCATTCTCAGCCCATCGCGTCATCACAATTACTATCGTTCCTCCTGGCTGCAACCTCTGTCGCGGACCAGAAGTATACCATTCATAAGCATGTTCTAAAGCCGTCGGACTTAAAGCATCTTGCTCGGAATGGGGATCATCAATAATTAATAAATCTGCACCTCGACCAGTAACAGCTCCTCCCACTCCAGCAGCAAAGTACTCACCACCTTTATCCGTCTCCCAACGACCTGCTGCTTGGGAATCCGAACGTAAAGTTACTTTTGGAAAAACTTTTAAATATTCTTGGCTATTCATTAAGTTACGAGTCTTACGTCCAAAACGAAAAGCAAGCTCAGCCGTATGCGTTGTCTGCATAATCTTTAACATAGGGTTCCTACCCATTAACCATGCTGGAAGCATAAAACTCGCAAATTCACTTTTAGTATGTCTAGGGGGCATGTTTATTATTACACGCTTTAACTCTCCCGTCGCCACTCGATTAAACTTTTCTGCCATAATCTTATGGTGACGTCCATGAATAAATCCATCCCAAGTCTGTTCCACAAAAGTTAAAAAATCCTTCTGGGCTAACTCGGAATCTTCCATCTCCTTCGCTCTCTGCATTAAGTTCGCAAAATGCTTTAAACGATCCTCTGGTATTAAATCAATATCCATAGCCATTATTTTTTTATATATCAAAAATTTTTATAGAGCAATGAACCTATGACCTTTTTCTGGATAAGGGGGGTACTGGTTTAATAATTTTTTGACGTCACAAATTTTGCGAGGAACATGGCAAGCCCCCTTGATAGGGCTTGCCTAAAAGTCTCTAGGGGTGGCGTCAAAAAACCCTGCTAACCTATAGGCTAGCAGGGCTAGGGGGTAACCTAAGTTACTTAGTTGTTGTTGGCATAGTGCTAACAAGTTTTATAAAAGGTGTACCCCAACTGCTACTACTAGGGCTATAACCACCATTTAACAGGGCTAACAAACAATTAGGTTTTATACTGCTATGCCCTAATGGCTTGCCAACTGCTAGGCTAGTACTAACAAGGTTACAAAGCTTACCTGTTTGCTTATTTTTAACACCATGTAACATAGCATTTTGTATTATTGCCCTAACACCGTTGGGCTTACCACCATAACCAAATGGCACAGGGTTAGCCTGTTGTAATTTGCAATTAGGTAATGGTACTATTTGTGCGTTAGCCATACTACCACCACAATTATTATTAATAAAAGCCCATAAACTAGCATAGGTTACCTCGTTGCCTGTATGTGTTAAAGTTGCGTAAGTTGTTGTTGGTGCGTTAGGTGCTACCTTACCTTTAGTTTTGTTTTGCATTTTATACCCCTTTTGGTTAATGCGTTAAAGTTGCTATTATATAAACATTTATTTATAATTTTTGCAAAACCAAAATAGTAGTTCTCTATATATAACCCCTATATTAATGCTTATGATTAGACCTCTCTAAATCCATCCTCTCATCGGGGAAATCTTCGGGAATCCTCATCCTCTGGTCGGGGAAAGTCCTCGCGAATCATCAGTGGTTAAAATCAAAAAAAGAGGGGACAGTCGCCTGTCGCCCTCGTGTTAGATGTTAAGCTTTGACTACGAGCTTGATGTACGGAGTCATCCAGTATTTGCTGGACGGTGAGTATCCTCCGTGCATGAGAGCATGTAGACAAGTAGGCTTTTTGCGACTGTGTCCAAGAGGAGCAGCTTTATTGAGTATGGTCTTAAGGGACATATCTTTGTCCTTGCCGACACCGAATAATAACCAATCCTGAATCATTTGTCGGACGCCTCCAGGCTGACCTCCATAGCCGAATGGGACAGGCTTGTCACTTGCCAAGTCACAGTTATCAAGTGGGACAACCACTACATTGGATTCTTGACCTCCTGCATGCTCCTGGACGAACTTCCAGATGTCATTGTAGGATAGCTCCTTGTCAGTCACTTTTAACTCAACTGATTTTACAGTTTTAATTGGAGCGTCTAAGGTTAATGATGCCTTAGTCATCTTTTTAGTAGTTTTAGTCATTGTAATCCCCTTTCTACGAGATTGTTAAGTTAATAGCTGTTTGCTATGATTAAAGAATAGCAATTAATTTCTCTAGTTACAAGTCTATTATTGTCCTATTTATTCGTTTTTTGTCCTCAGTTTAGACAATCAATCTGGCGTCATCATCTTTCTTCTTCTTTGTCCTCAATCATCCTCTTTCCTCGGTGAAGAGAAACGATGACGCGAGGATGAAAGACGATAGAGGAAGATTGATGAGAAACTAATCGTTGTCAGGACGACGCGAGGAGAGTAGAATATGATTGATGATACCCGTCCAGTCGTACGGGATTCTTGTCTCAAAATCAGGAGTCATGTCATCCTCCATCATCGGGGAATCTACCCAATGCCGAGCTCGCCAGCCCCCAAATAATTTGAGCGACGAGGAAGAGAGATGATGAACCAAGTTCCAGACGTGTCCTGATTGCGAAGAATATTGAGTTTGCCAGAGAATTTGGTGAGGAGACAAATTGATAGACTTTAATGACTTTAACCTGTGGACTTTCAATTCTAACCAAAAAGCATGACCATCAACTATGCCATGCAGATCTGGAACTCCAGGAATAGCCCATGACTCAAGACGTGTCCAAAACACCCCTTGAGCCTTTGTGTTGTCGCGTAGATTATGCCACAGTTTAGACTCAGGCTTTTTCATTAATCACACTCTACCTGTTCTACGTCGGGTCGCCACTCTAGCAGATACTCACATACTCGTTTCCAAGTATTTTGCACACTAGGGTCAACGTCTTCTACATGACCACTGTTGTACTCGTCATCACACTCTACAAAAAAGTTACTATCCTCTTCTATAGTACCATAGCAATAGATTGTCCCTCCGTTTGGTTTGTTGTGGACGTAATCAATATGGTGACCTCGCTCGGTCGTTACATTATATGGCATTAACCTATCCTCTCTTCTGGCTTACGATTTTCATTAAAAACCTCTATAATGGTTTTTGTCTCGCCTGTTTGTTGGTTAGTCAGTTTTTCCTTATGACCACAGGGAGTGCAGAACTCTAGCCATTGACTACCTAATACAAGGTGGTTAGTGTCTGTCCTCTCTTCACATATAATACATTGGTTTGACATTTTTAATCCTTTCTACGATTAATTAAGTTATATTTAATAATAGCATAAAATATGTCAAGTGGTGTCTTTTATTATCTTACTTTCTCCCTCAATAACGAGGTTGTCTTCAGTAAAAGATTTGAGTGCAGGAAACTCTTCTTGGATTCTCTTAATTTCTTTCATGACTTCGTCGCGATTCATCGAGTCAATCTTTCCATGCAGAATCTCTTTGCGATCAATATAGAGTCCGGCAGCTTGACCTCGGGATTTCTCTGCCGCGACGGCTGCTGCGAAATTTCCTCCTGTCATAGCTTGATCTCTGATCTCGGCTAATTTTTTAACGTGTCCTTCAAATGAGACTTCGTATTTTTTAGATAGCTCGCCTTTTAGCTCTTTGATTCGGGCGACTACTGCTGGATATCGGGTTCCGTTGAGGAGTTGCGATGCTATTGCATGAGCTGATGCGACAGAATATCCTGCTTTTATCGCTGCCTCAGTCTGGCTTATATCTTCAGTTACATAAATCTTAGCGAACTCTTCCTGTTTGGGAGTGATCCCCTTCTCCGATCGGGGATTGCCTACAATATCTAATGTGGGCTTATGCGTCTTTTTTGCTAATGCCATAATTATCTCCTGTACTTTACATAATAGGAGCAGACAGAGAATTTGCAAAGAATTTTTTTATCTCCGATAACAGTGTGTGACCAGATGAAGTAAGATATTAGATATTGTATATCGGAATATTTCAAAAAAATAATTCATTAACTTTTTCATTTCACTCCTATATAAGCAAACTCCGTGAACCATTGTTATCGGTCCACGGAGTCTTAGGGGCATATGGGTAAACGTAGAGAGATTTACCCTTTGAGAATTCTATTCCAAGCAGTTTCTAAAAGCAAGTAGTGATCGGTATCCATACTTTTTTTATTTAGTTTAAGATACGTGGAGATAATGGACACGGCAGATTGCCATGACATATCTTTTAGTTTTTCATCCCAATAGGCTTTACTTTCTTGCTCAGCCCAATATTTATCGTCACGATCGTATGGGTGACGTGGTAATTTAGTATGAGTAGTCATACCTTCTTTATTTTCCATAGTTTTCCTCCTATATTTCTATGGTTGCGTAGTCAATGAGTTCTACTTTAATTTTTTCTGGGTGATGAACTTTGTTTAATCGTTCAGTTTCTGCCATTTGTGATACTCTATCATTTGTGATATTATATTCTACTTCGCCATCGGGGTAAGTAGTTCTCCATAAATATTTTTTGCCTGTCGGCGATACAACATCAAGAGTTCCATTTTGGAACCCTTTAGCGAAGTCGTGTCCACAGCCACCACACAGAGAATTTACGGATAAATCGCCCCAAAACTCTGTATTGCATTGGGGACAATATAATTCTTTAGCCATTCGGTTTCTCCCTGAAAGTATTAGCGAATTGTTTAGCATTATGATAAGTACCTGTAAAATAATCAACAACCTCATACATCGGCGAACCCCAACACTCATCATAGTCGGGGTAAAGGGTAATATCGCCCTTTTTATTACCAGTCGCAAAATTATCTTTAGCCCACCTTAGGACAACCCAGTCTTTTTCCATTACAAATCTCCCTTTCGCATTCTATAATCTCTATGCCAATCAAGTAACCCTTTCGCATTAAACACTTGTCGCATTACTTTAAACTCTTCATAAGTACCTAGCCTAATAGAATCAACTAAATCCTTACGTTCAAAGTAACGAATATCGGCTGAAGTAGTATGGGGGTCGGAATTACAATACTCGGCACTTGCTATTCTAAGATTAAGTTCATGCTGTTGACTTGCTGTCAAAGGAACATCTTTGTATAGTTTTAACATTAACTTCTCCTCTTAAGTTGTTGTTTACGTTAAATAAATAGTAACAACGGATAACCCGATAAGCAATTCTTGTTTAGTCTTTTAGCCTCACAATATCGTCTTCCCCAAAATATGTACCGAGTTGTGTTTCAATAATGGTTAGAGGTCCATCAGTCTCGTTTGCTATATAATGAATACTTGTTTGTGGGATATCTATACTTTCGCCTTTTACAAGGGAGTAGAATACACCATCAAGATAAACAGTTGCTTCTCCTTTTGTAACGAGCCAATGTTCGCTCCTGTGCATATGATATTGTTTAGAGATTTGTTTATATGGATTAATCGTTAACTTTTTTACTTTACAATCGTGATCGAGTTGTAGGACTTCATATTTGCCCCATATTCTATTAACTATGTCCATCGTTTCCTCCTGAAAAAAATTTTGTGCTTACATAATCAATCAGAGTTTCCCAATAAACTTTTGCGTCGCCACGCAAATTAAGACTGATTATGTAAGCTAGAGTAGGAAGGGGTTACTAGAAAGGAGATGTACCCCTTCAGTCAAGAGACAATACTAAAAAAACACTTGACTTAACCACTACTCTATTCTGTCTTTACAAATACTCCATCTAAATTATAACCCTTTCTATCTTGGATCTCAACTAATGCTTTGCGTAAACAATCTTTTACACTAATTTCATTCCTAATCATAATATTTATCATTACAACTAACATATCACCAAGGGAATCGGTCAAATCATTATAAATATCGGAACAAATATCATCAGATAATTCACCTAATTCCTGCATCAACTTTAAACATTGGTCTTTGTCGGAACTACCTTCTATTAATCCTCTATCTTCATGCCACTTTTTTACTTCATCAAGGAGTTCGTCAAACCCCATTGAATCGTACTTTGACCTAGTCCACCTTCTAGCATTTGGCTTACTAAAATCACTCATTTACCACCTCACTTTGTAAAATCTGTTTGTTTTGATATTCAATACAGTAGCATAATCTTTATGGATCATCATATCTACTAACTCATAACCATAGGCTATAAGAATCTTTTTTAAGTTATCTAATGTATTATCAAGTTCGTTCTTTTGATTTATCTGTTCCATAGTCAACTTAAAGTTATCGCTATGAAAGTCAGCAAGTACATTGGATAATTTTATATACTCTGGTATATTCATTTGTTTCTCCCTTAAAGTTAAGTGGAGCCAGAACAATCTATCCTTCTAATAGGTCAATTACACCCATATATCGGCTGGGTTCTGGCTCCGTAGTTCACGCGAACTATGCTATTATAATTACATTAATTAGGCAGATTTAAAACTCTAATGTGTTCTTTTAGCCTCGTCAAATCAGAGTTAACAGTTTGCCAAAATTTAATAGCCCAACGATTATCATCAGGTAATAATTCTAGCAATACTTCTACATTATTGATTTTTTGCAATATATCTTCTTCTGTAAGATGATCTCTATTGTACATTTTTAGGGTTCTCCTTTTTAGGTCTTCCAGGTTTGCCATATTTAGGCTTCTGGTCTTGTTTACGTCCATACTTTTTTATCTTTTCGTTTTGAACAACTTTACTTCTATTTGTTAAATTAAATAAATTAGATTCATGTTTACTTGTTTGAGAGGGAGGTAAATAACCTGTCGGCATAAATTGTTCGTTTTCGTTTTCTTCTGCCATAATTTCCTCAGCATAACAAAGATGAAAAGACATACTTTTATCTGTCATACATTTTACATATTCAATAGTTTCTATCATTTCATCACTTATAATATCTAGGTACAACCTACCTTGTGAAGTGATAGTGAAATTAGTAAATGGATAAAACGGTTTCATTTACGTTCCCCAAACAAAAAGATTAACAATACCATCAATGCTAATATTATATAAAGCATATCAAGTTGGAAACCTTAAAACATTGTCAGAGACTGCGATTGCATGGTCTCGTGTATATGTATCAATAAAGGTTTCAATATCATTTTCGTTCATGCCCCATGCTTTAAGTTGGGAGATAGCTGTCTTAGCTGATATACAACCCTCAATAAATAAAGCTTGCACTTCTTCTATACTACTTGGCGTCATAACAATTCCTTTCTATGTTTATTGCTATATTTAAATTTAGCCCACCATAAAGGGAGGAGCAAGTCCTTTTGTGTCTGTGAACTTAGATAACAAAAGATACAAAAAGAAAAGTCTTTTGACTTCACAGGGGCTACCTTATAAATACGCAAAATAAACAACTTAAAAGGAGAATAAAAATGAGCGTACAAACACTATACTTTATTGACCACCACCATTATACAGTGAAGACTGTTGACATAAGTGGTGTAGCTGTAGAGATTGTCTCAAACATATTAAAAGCGAGCAATTTTTACGAGGCTACCTATACAGTAATGCACGAGCCCGACGCCCCTGTATTAAACCAAGACTGCCAAGTATTTATAAAGCACGACGATACAAAGTGGTTTAAGCATGACGATACAAAAAGTAAGTGGCTTAAAACTGACGATGTAGTTATTGACTACAAAATATATACTAAAGTACAATAAACGAGTAAACGAGGAAGAGGAAGCTATGGCTTCCTCTTTTTTGTGCTACTTTACGTCATCTTTCTTCATCGAACCGTACAATAGTCAAAAAATAGTGGGTTAGTTACCTACCACCCACTATTAAACTGACTGTCAGAAAGGGCTTAAAACCCTCCTTTTTTACGTCAATATTGTAAAATTTACCAATATATGAGCAAAAAGGTCAATTGCTAGGGCTACTAGGTAATCCATCTTTTGCCTCCCTTTCTTGTATATCAATTACTTCGTCAATCATATCGGTCAACACCTCATGAAAAGCCTCGTTTAATGTAGGGTTTGCATCTGGGTGATGTACTATATTATGAGCATACATTTCAGTCACTCTTGAAACGAACTCATCAAAAGGAGGTAGCTCGTATGTGTCTACCTCAATAGTAACCTTTTCAGTCATTTTTGGCATTTTTATCCTCCTTCATGCTAATACGCACAGACAGGTCTGTTTCATTTTGACGTATATACAATAACATTTCACCGACCCATTGTTGAGTTGCCTTTATAGTTTTGAACTCAACACTATCACGAAGAGAACCATCAGGATAATGATGTTCTACTAAATAAACCATTATTATCTCTCCCTCAAGTATTCATGGATTAAGTGGTTAACGACCTGTTGTAAACTGATACTGACACCAGTATTACTGTACAGTATGTCTTGGATACTTTTAAGATCTTTGATGGTTTCTTCTTGATTAATCATAACGAAATTACGATCGGCTTGTTTTTGATTATAATTAAGTTTGCTTTTAGTTTTGACCATAAGGTCCTCCTTTGTTAATGGTTACTTTATTAATAATAAAAAACATTATAAGGATAGACTATTTAAAAGTTATCAGTCCTTTAAAGCCTCTCCATTTTCCTTAATAAAAGTTCTGAGCTTTTTGTCGCAATCAGGTTCGCCCCCTAACTCATCAACAATAAATTGTGTGAGGGCATCACCACTTATTTCGCTTTTCTCAAAAAGCATTAACATAAAGTAAACTAGATCTCTACCCTCTAAGGTATCAATCATATGACACACTTTTTGTTTATCGGTTAAAGGTGTATCTAAAGCATCTATTAAATCATCCATTACTGTTCTCCTTTGGCTAATGGCATATTGATAGGGTCAACTCTACCCTGTGGTTTACAGACTGCGTAAATCAATACTCGGGCAGTTGGTCGGTTAGCTTTTACATTGAACTCATAATCACGAGCTTCTTGCAATGATTCAAAAGCAACTTTCTCATATTTGCCACGACCAAGAAACTCAGTCACCATGTAACCTGTGACATGTTTGAACATTTCCTCTTCATAGCCTTGCCAAGTATCCATCATACACTCCTTTGTAGTTATTAATTAATAGTAACAATGGATATTTAGAAAGACAAATCTTATTGTTTCTGTGCATCTAACTTAGCACGGAGTTTTAAACCAAAGTCAAACCCTCTTTTATAATAAGCTGATGAAGTACTGTTCTGATTCATTTCTCCATCAAAGAGGGCATCAACAATGCCCTCTTCATACATACTTAGATAGGTTGATCTTTTCTTAGCTAGTATGTCCATAGCTTCTCTCTCCCTTTGAGTTCGTCTTATTCGTAGACGAGTTTTGCGTTTTAACCATGTGAGGTTGACGGTCAATGAGTATGTTCCCATACTGCTTGTGATAATACTCTCAAGGCTGAACCTCTACCCATTTTTTGACCTGCTTCTCTCTGAGCATCTTGTAAACCAAAAAGATTTGTTAAAGCATTAGCTATCGTACTAGACATAACTCCTTGTAATGAATGAATAATTTCACCATCATCACCATAGATAGTACTTTTTGGTGAACTCGTATCAGACTTATAAGTATGAGCATATTTTAGCACAAACTCTTCTGGCAAACCAAGATCGGTAAAAGCACTCGGCTTGAATATAGTATGAGCATCACTCATGACTTCCCAGTACTTATTTTTTTCTACATTTTTTATCGCATTGTAGAACTGCTGTGTTTCACTCTTCATAGTCTTCGTCTCCTTCATGTGGATTAGCATAAAAAATTACGACATGTGCTATTCTATCACTTTTAGGACTGTCGCCGTTCCTTTTCGACATTATAGTTTCAACTTTTGCATGGAGCTTTGAATCTGCAAATCCCCAATTTGTATGACCGAGTATTGCTTCGCAGCAATCATCAATGTCGTCAGTGAAATCTCTACTCATATAACTCTTTCTCCCATTGTTTGATCATTTCTTGTAAGCCCTCAGCACACTCGTACCTACCATCAAGTAAGGCAGATTCCCTTGTATCGTCATCTTCATACAAGGGGTTTTTTCTAACCTCGGATAGTTCGCCTCGTAACCATACTTTTATGTTATTGACTAGCTGATTAGCTAAATCATCTGGATTATTCCGCATTTTACTTCCTTTCTACGAAGTTTGTTGGTAATTATTTAATAGTACAAATAGAAAAAACGAAAGACAACTCAAATGTTGTCCTTCGCTCTAAGGTATTAAGCGACTATACGTTGATTATCACTAGCTATTTCTGCATACTCAAGAATAGTTTTATCAGCTTTAAAAAACTTATCCCTTTCAACAGGTAAACCAAATGGAGGGAAACGTAAATTCTGCAACTCTGAATAACTTACCATACCTAACTCTGGAGTACCCATACCTAAGTCACATAAGCCAAACATATAATCATTGCCGTCCCACTCACTTATTAGCCAAGTGCAAGCACCACCACCGAAAAACTTAACGACAGGCTTTAAGTTTTCCTCTTCGCTTTGAAAATTTGCAACTAACTTAGTCGCTAACTCTTTAGTTAATAGCTTCATATTTTTCCCCTTTCTACGAGAATAAGTTAACATTAAATATAGTATTACAAAAGATTTATTGAAAGGCAAATCTTTAGTTTTCGGGTCGCCATTGGCTTCCAGTGAGACTCCCACACTCATAACAAGCAATCTGGTGAGTTTCATCAGACAACATCAAAAACGATTGTGAGCCACATAATCCGCAGACAACAACCTCAACCTCTTTAGCTACTACTTGTAATCCTGGGAGGGGTTTTGGTTTAGTCGGGAATGGTATGATGTTAGATCCTCCATGAATGGGGGAATTTTTCTTTTTTTCCATTTACAAATGTCCCTTGCTAATTGTTTATCATAATAGTAATAATCTTGATACGCAAGTATGGGATCTGAAGTTTTGTACTCTTCAGGCATAGCTTGAGCAAACTTAGTAAACCCCCTTGCTGTCAGTCCTGTAGGTGGGGATTTAATTAGGCAAAGCACTTGCTCACAGGCATGAATACGTTCATATCTGTAAGTATATTCTTTACATAAAGCGATGCCTAACTTCCATAACCACCGATAATTTTCTAATGTCTGTCCAGCCCACAAAGTACAAGGGTGTTTTTGATGAACAATTTTGTATGGTCCTTCTTCATTATACCTATAGAATACTGTACTGAGCATTTGTGTTGTTTCTAAAGGCATTTTGACAATATGCTTATCGCAATGATATTCAGCACATTTCTTATGGTTGTAGTCCAGTACGAAAATGTTCATAACATAACCTACCCTATAAAAATAAGAAAGACCGTTCCTTTGTTATCCGTGAGGAAAAGTTTGCATCTTTTCCATTCTGTCTACGAGACGTTTTGCTCTGTTTGGAACTTGATTAAACCAACGAGAATCTTCCATTTGAATGGAAGCCTCAATCCAATCATTATCAGAAATCGCTTGATTCATCTTTTTAAACTTACTCAATCGTGGTCTACCCATATTGAACATCATATTGCATAAAATCAACTGAACTTCATCGGGAAGTTCGTCAAAATTAGTATAGAGTTTTTTGCACTCGTTTATCGTAGTATGAATATCTGCTTGGAAACAAGAGGAGACCCTGTCCCCAGAGACAACAGTTCCTTCGGGTTTCCCATATTCTTCATCCCATTCTGTAATCAAATGTCCAATTCCAAAAGTAGGTAAGCCAAGATGATCTAAATAGATCTCATACTTACACCCTTCATCTTCCTCTATCTCTTTTCTTAATTGATTTTTATCCATGTTAATCTCCTAATGTTGAATGTTTACTCGCTAATTGAACTGTGGGTTTTCTAACTACTCTACCATATTCTATTTCTTTTGCTGCTCTGGGGTCATCTTCAAATCGTTCTTCATACGCTGAGGGTGGTGGAGGGTTTTTTTGCATTTCTAAAAACATTTGTCGCAGTTCACTATGACCACTCACTTTATCTCCACGACAAGAAGCACATAACTTTGGTCTTGTTCTTCTATTATTTACTCGTTTTAATTTTTCTCCACACTCAGAGCAATTAGAAAAATCTCTCATTTGTTTTTCCTCCTTATTTTAGTTCTAATAAAATACTATGTACTACTGCAAAGTCGGGATTGCTAGAAAATTTTCTATACAAATATTCTCTGCCACGAGTATAAATAGGCTCAGCTAACGTATTTCCCATTTGTATTTGTCTTTTACAATGTAAAACTAACTCAAGCATGTCAGCCATTTTGACTAAGTTCCTATCTTTCTCTGTTAAATCTTGTAGCATAACAGGGAGTTCCAGGTCTTTTTCGTATTTAAATTCTGCTTTTGAAAATTCTTGTGCTAACTCCGTATACTTCCATTTAGTTGTCGCTGGAAGATCACCTAACTCGGCTTCTGCTACATCGTGGAACAACAACCAGAGTATAGCCTCTTTACTTACATCTTCCCATAGGGTAGTCAGTACAATTAATGCCCTCCATGTATGACTGGCAACATTCTGTCCTTCACCTACTTCGGGTCTTGTATGGAATCTAACAACATGACCCCCTTGTAATCTTCTATGTACTTTTCTTAGTAATAAGTAATCCCCTTTTTGTGAAGATCCCCATTTTATATTATCTGACATTACTTTCTCCTATGTCTGCATGGTTGAATGATTATCTCGTAAACCCCTTGTCCAAGGTTTATCGCTTAATGTTTGTTTTGCCTCACCCCAATTTGGACCGAGCTCGGCATCTACAATACTTGGTACTTCAAGAGAGACACAAGTTTCCATTATTTCTGTTATCTTTTTTACTTGTGCTTCATTTTCTACACTTACATCAAGTTCATCATGCACTTGTATCATAGGCATAATTCCCTCTTCAGCTAATGCAACCATCGCAGCTTTTGTCTGATCAGCAGCACTCCCTTGAATTAGTTTGTTTAAAGCTTTATAAGTGAATGCTCTTTTAATAGCTGGACCATGTTCAGCATAAGCATCTTTTTGAGTCATAGGTTTCCAGCTACCATATTGAGTTGGTTCCCATTTATCAAACCTACATCTTCTACCTAGTAAAGTACGGATAACTCCTTTTTGTGTAGCTCTATTAATAGCATACTCAGATAACTCTTTTACAAAGGGTACTTTTTTATGATAAGTAGCAAATAAATCTTGTGCGTCTTCAAACTCTAAGCCTAAACTTGCTGCGAGCTTCTTACTTCCCATACCATAAAACAAACCTAAGTTAATATCTTTAGCCTGTTTGCGTGGTACTCCTACAATATCAGCAGCCATCTGGTGGAAATCTGTTCTAGCATCTATATTATATTGGTCTGCAAACTCTTCTGCCCCTCTAAAGCCCATGAGTTTTGCATAATGTACCACCAATCGAGGTTCTTGGCTTGAGTAGTCGAACGCACCCCATAACGCATCTTGTTCTGGTATAAACAAACTACGAATAAGTGGACCAATTTCACCATGCCTAGCAGGAATTTGTTGTAGATTAGGGTTACTATAACTGAATCTTCCTGTTACTGTGCCACCTTGATCACTGCGTAAAGGGTGGAGTTCAGCATGAATCCTACCATCTTTTTGGTGTTTTAGTATAGTATCTACAAAAGTTGTTCGTGCTTTATTAAATTCTCTAGCTTGTACAATCATTTTAGGGACTTCATGTGGGTGTGTCGTTAAAAACCCTTTAGTAAAGCTAGGAGCTCCTGTCTTTTCTGTTTTACTGTAACCTAATCCAACAGCATCAAAAGCTTTAGCAACACTCTCAGAAGCCCATATTTCAACTTCCACACCTGTGATTCTTTTTATTTCTTTCATTAACTTATGTTCTTTTGCTAATAAATCTACTTTTATTCTTTCAGCTTTATGTAAATCAACCCGAACACCCTTTGCTCGCATAGGAATAATTGTTTTAAGAACCTTGAGTTCAAGGTCAACTATATCTGAGATGTCTTCTTTAATTATTAATCCTTTAAAATACTGCCATAATCTTAAAGTTAGTCCAGCATCTTGCTCAGCATATTTACCTACATAATGAGCAGGGAGTTTATACATTTCGCTTTTAGCATTTACTCCAAATGCCTCAGCAGCTTCTCTTAGGTCAGCTTCTGACTTGCGTTCTTGCAAATAATCCCTGCCTATCGCATTAAGGGCATAACTGAATCTATTTTCATCCAACAGGGGAGCAACAACCATTGTATCACATATTCTACCTTTAATCTGTACTCCCTCTGCGAGTAACCAACCTACATCGTAAGGAGCATTATGAAAAATATAATCCCTATCTATAGAAACAACTTCTTTTAACCAATGTAGTGTCCTCATAGGGTCAAAGTTTGAACCTATTTCATGCCTAATGGGGAAGTACCATTGACTACCCTCAACTGCTACAGCTACTCCAATTATATGTCCATCTTTTCTAGCCCACCCTGACCCCATTGTTGTTAGATTAGGATCTTTTGTTTCTAAATCTATAGCTACTTCTTTATACTTAGCTAAGTCTGGGTAGCCATCTGGCATAACCCAATCAATCGGGGGCTGAAATAAAGGTATCTGCATTACTTTTTATCCTCATAGGTTTAGGGGGGCGACACTTTTTACACATCGCCCATTTGTTTTTAAGAGTACGAAAGGTAAGTGTTCTTTCATCTCCACATGTGTCACAAACTGCTTTTATCTTCTGGTCGAGTGATTCCATTTAATCTTACCTCTGCCTCTACTAATAACAAGTACCTCCTTAAATCTTGTATATCATCTAATATGCCCTCTGGGCGAGTATCTTCCTTTATTGCTTGGAAAACATCGTAATTAACTTTTGTTACTTGGTTCTCAAGCCTATCCCATTTACGAGCAAGCATCATAAAAGCACCTACACCACCTCGCTTTTTCCAACTATCACCGTAAGATTGCTCAGCTTCATGTAGCCCTTTTACATCTTCGTTTGCTAATGTATTTACTTTTTGTATTATTTTACTTCTAGTACTCACTTCACTCTCCTCTCTAACCATTCTATACAAGCCCTCCTCCAAGCCCTATCCCCTATTAGTTGTGCAAACTTTAATGCAGTGGTCATATCTTTATCTTTCCAGCCTATCCATGAATCCATCATAGGGGTAGCTGTATTTGTAAGATAAGTATTAGTTAATCCTTCTATTGTATAATCATCAAACCATTTGTACAACTCAGAATCAAAATTATGAGCATTATCTATTAATGGTGGCGAATTATAACTTAGCCCATCTTCAGCTAATAAAAGATAAGGTTCATAATCAGGCTGAAGAGAATACAAGTTTAGTTTTTCTAATACATCTGTATATACATGGAGGTTATTACTTATTTGATAATAAGTACCTATTTTATTACCTGTCATAAGAGCCATATATTCTAATAAAAAAGACATATGTACGGCATTCGCTCCATAAGCACCCCAGATCATATCATTACTTCTGTTTACTACACTCATATTAAGGTAACCTTTTCTAGCCCAGAAAAAGACTTGTGTATTACAAGGATAATCTACACCTGTATTTGTTGAAGTTAAATCAACATAAGGATCCCACATACCTATTACAACTCTACGGTCATTGGGGTACTCTACTAATCTATTTTTAGCTATGTTTAATTGATCTACACCAAAATGTTTTCTCCAACGATATCCGTATGCACCATGAAAAGTAACACCATCATCGCTATAATTATTTATTCTTCCGTTAAATTGGCTAATCCACTCTACATCATTACGACCTGCTAACATCCATAAGCTTTCCATAAAATGGAAATAAGGGTTAGCATCACGTTGAGGGTAAAACAACACTCTTTCCCAACTGTGTGTGTATTCTGTGCAAACAGGCATTGGAAACTCTAAAGCTTTACCATTTCTAGTGTCTACCTCTACCCCTGTGTTTTGGATAACCTGTATGCCGTGATATAAAGCCTCACTAACACCTCTACTATATATATTGTACAATATGCCCTCCTATGGCGAATGAGTTATTATAGGGTACAAACATACCCTATAAGTTAATTGTGACAGTCAGAGCCTAATCGAGTGGCTACTCAATGTTTAAGAACTGCCTGTATTGGTTACCTATTATTATAGGGTCGTGTAATTTAAGAGCATTATACCCATTTTCTCTAATTGATGGTATAGAATCAGAGTAAGCCCCATTGAGTATAGTAGCCAACTCTTCTGCAGATCCAACAGCAAAACAATTATAATCAGGCTTCATATCATCAGGTTCGTCAAGTATCCACTTATTATGTATTATAGGAACACATCCTGCGTTCCAAGATTCTAAAGCTGTGTATTGTGTTCCACCACCATCACCCACTATTTGCGTCATATCTACATTAAACACATAATCTTGCATTAACTTAAACGCAAAATCATTTTCTCTAGGGTAATGGGCTTTAGATTGTACCCACTCTGGATACTTTGGCACAATTTTAAACCGAGTAAAAATTCTGTTTTCAAAACCTCTTATATTTATTTTCTTATCTTCAGCTAATAACCTATTAGTATCTAATAATATTTCAGTATGCTTATCAAAATCAATACGCGAAGTACTTACAGCCCCCTTTCTATCAAGGTTAGTATGTTTAGGAAAAGGTGTATAAGGGTGACGGATAAAGGTTGCTCCCTTAAAAGTTCTTGCACCTATTTGTCTAATAACAACACACCTTTTAGGGTCTAAATCAACAGGTAAGTTTTTTAATTCAGTTGGGTCATGAACAACTATACTTGCACCTATATCGTATAGCATTTGTGTTTCTTCTTTAAACTGCTTTGCCCCAGCGACAACTAACTTAATCGTTTCTTTGTACTCGTTGTTTACAATAGTTTTACGATTCTTAGCCTCAGCCATAGAAATATTTCTATAATGTTTACCATAACCAAACTCACGGCTTTTGCGTTCACTCTTTGGTCTTATCTTAAACAGAGTACACTTAATATCTACGGCATTAAGGGCTTCCATCAAATGATTAGTATAAGTTACCCAACCTCCATACGGATTAGGGCTTAAATAAAATAAATCTACATGTGTCATGCTACAGGTCCTTCCAATGTTTTGTTGTAATTTAAAAGTGAATTAAGATGGGCATCATACTTACTACGAGGTGTACCTTGCCCTAATCTAACTCTTTCATACTTATCCCACTCACATAAGCTATGCTCTATTGTTCGCATGTCTACATTTTCAATGGAGACTACATTTCTAGTACCCTGTGCAATATCTAATACTTTTTTCATTTCTATATTAGACTGAACAGCAGTTAGTCCTTTGTTAAGGGGTCTATTGTATAATCTGTTTAACCCTCGTTTTGCTCCTGGACCTGCGTTCGCCCAAGTAAAACGGTCTGTCGCCTCGTCCAGTATGCGTGTGTAGTTGAGATCGGTAACCACTTCGTAAGACATAAAGCCCCCTCCACCCCACCCACGATAGGCAGACATCGCATGGTGTAAGGCTTGTAACGACTGAGTGTTGGTCGCAATCTTGGCAAGCTTTTCTTTGCTTTCCCAAATAGGGGTGAGGAAATGGTCAACTACAACTTCTCCTTTAGGTAACTTTAACCCTTGATTAGTTATAATATATGCCCCTGTAAAAGTTCGCAACTTCTTAGCCAATCGTTCGGCGATTAATTGCTTAGTATATTCAGGATCCCACTTTGAAGCCCAACCATGAGCCTCAGCAAACTCAGTCGTACCAACCATTCTAAACAAACAACAGTTAAATATTATTTCGCCATCGGGTTTATTATGGTTTGGGTTTGTCCAGTTCTGACGCATCCATATAGTAACCTTATCGTTTTCACGGAAAGGGTTTGTAAATTTATACTCCTGGAGTATTTTATCTTTTGTAAAGGGAGGTGGATCACCAATTACTTTTTTTCGGTAAATAGCATGTCGCTCATTTATCCAATAAAAGAACCTTTCTAAGTTCTCTATATTCACAATTACTCTCCCATACCTAGCTGGATTACTTTGTTTTGAATAGCAATAGTAATATCTCTAGCACTTCCTGGAGAAGGCTCTAACTTACGCAAAGATTGTAATGCTTCACCTAAAGTATCAGAGTTTAAAATAACCATCATATTTCTATAACGATTTGTACCCTCACGCATAGGGGGTGAATCCATAAGCTTTTTTATCTTTACATGAGGTTCTAACTTATGAATAGGCATAGATGTCAATGTTCCATCAGCAACTATGTTTAAGAATTCTTTGGTGGCTTCTGGTGTTAAATCAGTCATTTTCTTTCCTTCTGTTTTTTCTATAGTTTTATATTTTTTGGAGTGTGTTTCCACATATTCAAAAAAATTAATATAATGTTGGTCTTCGTTATACTTGTGGAAATGATATTGGTTACAGGCTACAAGAATCCACTTTAAATCTTCAGCAGAATAATCCCTTCGTAACTGTTGTATATCAGAGAAGACAATACTATACTCATTAACTTCTTTGCACTCTTTACTTGCACTTAATGTAGGAAAATGAAAAAAGCTGTAAGCTGTATTTTTCCCACTATTATTATCGTTTTCTAAAACGATATACACTTGTCTTGCCATGTATCTTTCCTTTCTATGAAAAAATGCCAATGTTCATATTCTGCAATATGCACATTGGCATGACAAGGTTTATTTTGTCGGTATTAAGATGCGTACTCTAGCACTTTAGTTAATGCTTTTCTCTTAGTATTAGCACCTGTCCCAAACCATGCAGAGTGTAAAGAGTTACCTATTACATTGGACTTTTTCTCATGGTCAACTACATAAGTCACTGCATTCAATGCTCCCCACCAAGTACCTTTAGCAGACTTTAGCTGGGATCCTGGGGAAGTTTCTATAGCATCAAGAACATTTTCAGCAGTACGAGAAAACTCATCTCGTAGGGGTGGTAAACTTTCAAAGCTGTCGGACTTACCTCGCTCTATAAGCAATTTAGGTTGAAGTAACTCAGCAATAAAATTATCAAGGTCAGCAGATTTGTACTGTTTACTAGATAAAAACTCCGATTGCTCTTGGAAAGCTTTCATTTGTTGCCCTGAAAGACCTAATGCTTCCTCAGCAGCTTTTATAATTTCTTCGTCGAACATTTGTAAATGTAGAACTCTGAAACGTTCACCGTCAGCACCGAGTGCCATTGTTAATGTATTGTTACAAACAACTCGTATCGGTGTAAACATAATAGTCATAGCTTTACCAACTTGGTGACTATTGTTTATCAATAGGTAACCTTTAACTTCGTCGTCACCTGAAAGCTTAAACTTGTCAGTTAGTTTTGCTAACCCCCAAATGTCCTTGCCCTCTTTTAAGCTTCCTGCAGTTTCCATTTGCATTTGTCCTGCATCAGTAAACTTTTTGAAAAAGTCCATAACTTCTGCATTTTGAAATGGCACATAACCATCACCACAGGAACTTAGTACTTTGTTGTCACTGTCACGCACTAAATGGTAACTGTCAGGGCAACGAATAAAGTTCGCTTCGCCTGAAGGGTCAAGTATATTCCAAACATTTGCTTTGTCTGGAACGTAGGAAGGTCGCTTGCTAACTGTCCAGTTCAACTTCGCAGCTTCTAACATTTGTTCAGGTGTCATGTCTGATGAAACCTGTTCGCCTAGACCATGCCATGGAACGTTTCCTGCATAAGCCATTGTTTCTATTTCGTGTGCCATAATAATATACTCCTTTCTAATGAGTAGTTGGTTGATGTTGCACAGTTGGTAGTGAATTGAAGGTTTTAAAAGGTATATCTAAAAACCCCCTTTGCCCCTCTGCACCAAGTAATACTTCTACACGCATTTCATGGTCATTGTGGGGCATACTAAATGTAATAGGAAACTTAACTTCATCACCATAAGTAAAGATTAATGTACTAAGGGCTTTTTTGTCAAGTGCTCTATTGCGTTTAGTTTTGATGGCTACATTATTTGCTCTAGTAAGACTTTGCTTAGTAAAGTATTTGTAGCTGTCTTGTAATGTAAGCATTATATTCCTTTCCATAATGTTTTGTTGCTATTAAGTATTTTTAAAACATTTAGTTTAGATTGATAACTCTTTTGTTATCCAGTTGGTATTGAATACCCACGACTAAACATTGGATGAATCAAATGTAGGTTTTGCTTGGCTCTTGTTAAACCGACATACCAAACTCTGGCTTCATCTTCATCAAAAGTACTGATCTTCCTCCACATAGAATAAGGTCTACGCATAGTATCTGTTAAAAGCATTACATTTGTAGCTTGAGCTCCTTTAGCTGAGTGAATAGTAGATATCCGTATGCGTGGATCCTCTGTTAATGATTCACCTTTTTTCAAACAAGCTTTTATATAAGACCTATCTTTTTGTGGAATCTTACCTAAACTTTCATCCCATGGACGAGTATGTAAAAGACCATGCTCTTTTAATAAATCTTCTATACTATACATTACTCCCTGTTCGCCATTAGGCATCGCCTTATAGCCGTAAGCAACCTCTGTGTTAAATAGCATCTGTTTAAACACTACTCGGACTTCATCAGCCGATTTTTTATCCCCTTTACGCAAGGACTCCCAGATGCGAACACTTTCCAATACTTTACTATCTATACTTTTAGAGCCATTATAAATATAAAGGTGTCCACGTCTGCGAACTTCTTCCTCAATTTGTTGAGCTCCTTTAGTTGTTCTACTAAGAAGTAACCAATCACCTTGTGCTAAATCAACTTCTTCGGAGTGCCTATGCCAATCCAAATAACCCAACTCATCTTTTGGTTGAAAGGATTTTTCCCTGCGACCAACAACCCTCTTGATAACTTCATTACACAATGCGTGATGCTTGGAGGGGATTCTATAACTTTGTTTGAGAAAAGTGACATGACCAACCAAGTTAACAAAATGAGATACATCTGCTCCTGCATAACGGAAGATGGCTTGATCATCGTCTCCTGCAACATAGCAGACCTTGCTGTTAGCCTGTAATAAACTCACCATTTTCCATTGTAAGGGGGATAAATCCTGTGCTTCATCTATAAAAACAACTTCTAGTTTAGGGGCAAGATTTCTTTCTACAAAAGTTTCTAACATATCTGTATAATCAAATAAGCCAAATGAATTTTTCCAATGGGCTAATCCTCTATGTACATAATCTACTCTAGACCAATCTGTTTTCAAGGGGACTATACTTTCATTATAAACTTTCCTCAAAGGTTGCTGTAAGATTCTTGATATGTTTATAATTTCCAAAAATTTATCACCATAACCAAAATCCTTGTATGGACCTTGATCAGTAGAATCGCTGTAAAAGCCCCCTATCTTTAACCAGTCAGCTATCTCCTGGTACTTCTCACCTGTAATAATCTGGCTGTGAGTTAGTCCAGCTTGTAAAAAAGCTAAACTATGTAGAGTTCTAAAAAAAGGTAATTGTTTTTTATTGAAATTAAATTTAAGGCAAGCCCGATCAATAGCTTCAGTCGCTGCTCTGCGTGTAAAAGCAAAATACCCTATCCTATCAGGGGCTACTCCTGAGCCTAAATATTGTTCTACTAAATTCAATAGCTTAGTAGTCTTCCCTGTTCCAGGAGGACCGAGTACTATCTTCATTTACTTTTCTCTCTTAGTCTTCCAAAAATACTCATCAGTATCGCCCAATCTAGTATTGTTACCATTCTCTACCTGATAAAAAACTGTACTCACTTTAAAGTCGGGATTGATAGGTTTTTCAGGTGTCAGACTATTATCATATACTCGCATTCTATTATTAGGGTACAAGCAAAACTGTCCATTTTCTAACTCTAATAAGTTAAAAGATTTATGCTCCTCGGGGTTCTCACTTGTACTATAATCAATCGAGTCGGGATCAGCATGGTAATTATCTATTGTACAAATGTAATATCCTTTTTGTATACCAAAGTCTCTGGTTAGTATCTCAAAATCCATTGAGCCAATAAACTGTTTTTGAATAATCGTAACTCCATAATCCATACAGTTCCAAAACTGTAAATTGTTAAGAGGCATATCGGGTTTTGGTGGTTCTTTAGAAGTAACAAAAGCACTGATTGGTAACTTATCAAACAAAGCACCATAATCAGGTAAGTAAGTTTCAAAGTAAAATGCTCTTCCAGGAATGGATTTACAAGAAGCCCATACCCCAGCGACATATTCACCAAACCCATCTTCATGGTCTCTTAAATATTCTTTTCTAACCCATACTTTTTGTGCTGGAAGATTACATATCAACTCTGCCATTAATCAACAAACTCCTCTAATGCTGTTTTTAATGAATGAAGATGAACAAATACAGGGGTATCTTCACCAACCCATGCACCAATAACATTGTAAGACATCCATTCTTCTGCTTCATCTTCACTCATCTTGTCTCGTTTCATTAAAATTTTTACACATTTAGAGTAATCATAAACAGCGACAACGATATTAAATCTGCAACCTGTGCCAATAAAAGCTTTCTCAAATCCATCAGCTAACATCATTATATCAAGCCTGAACCTTTGGGTAGGTCGGGAATTTTTATTTCAACATCATCAGTGTCAAAATAATCCTGTGGTAAAGACCATACATGTATGCCCTTGTTTTTAATTCTCCAAAACATTTTATCTGCCCCTAAATCTCTTAACCTTAATGTTATCTTATTAGAAGTATAATGGTTAAAATCGTTTACAGACAAATGTTTTTTAACATCTTTTATCTGGAAATAAACTCTACCATCAACCCATACTGCAACCCCTTGAATAATTTCCTCTTTCTCTTCACCTTTGGCTCTTTCACAACAAAAGGCATGAAGCAAATCTTCAAACTCACCTTTAAGGGTAGCATCAGGTGGTACTTCTACAATAGTAACTTTATCTAATAAAGCCTGTATTCTTGTTTGCCAAGCCCTTTGACTAATAGTAATCGGGAATTTATTTATTTGTGCAACACACTCCCTTTGAAACTGAGTCTGTGCTGTCAACCCACTTGTAGATAATTCAACCCTTTGATCATCTACATTTAATATCCATATAGCAGGATCACCATCTATTTTAGTTAAGCTACTCAAATCATTACTAACTGTATTCGGACCTACACCATACTTCCGTGTCTTACAAACTTCTTTATCGCAAAAAGGTTTTATTGGTTGGTCTTCACATTTATAAAAATATTCTTTTTTGTTAAGCTGTTTGATAACAGTACCTACTTCACTATGACTCAAGGGTGGGGAAAAATAATCTATGTTATATTTTTGTATTAAAGTTTCCCAATTATTTTCATCAAACCTTCTAGCATAAACACCTAAGTTAAACAGAGCATTGTTGCGTGAACCCTCAGCAAAACCTTTACTACATAGATGTTGTAAGCATGGTGGACCTTCTTCAAGAACACCCTCTTTTACCCCAAAACTAAATTGTAGCTTCATAAATTCTTTAGGGGTAATCCTGTTTCTCTTTGCATACTCTATAAAAGCTGTTGTTAACATTGTTATGCCTTTTTCATCAAAAGCATAACGAGTAGTTTTATCTCCTGCGTGATAAGGCATATTTAAAAAGTTACCTGTATCTCCTCGCTCTACTAATATAGTAGATTGCTTAGGAAATATCTCACAACCAGAATGACCTAAAGCTGCTGACAACTCTGTCATTTTACGTTGCATATCAATAGCTTCAATAGACTCTGTTAAAAATACCCATACATGAGCTCCACCACTTTTAGTCCTGCCTACAACAGCAGGGATATTATTGTTATGTAAAATATCGCATAATTCTTTATGGTCAATATCATACTTATCAATATCTATTGCACCCCATTGACATTGGTTATCGCTTCGTATAGGGATAATACCTATACCTGTTCCTCCTGTTAAATGTTCTTTCCACATATCAACAGTAGTAGGCTCTTTTATAACCTTTGCAGTACCTTGTTTTTTACCACCTCCAGGACGGCTTGTGTTTACTATAAATGTTCCATGAGCAATATCACTGCCCTTAAACAAGTCAAAAAATTCTTGTGCTAAATCCATTAGTTTCTCCAAAAAAGGTGAGGGCTACAAATGAGGTAAAAAATGTAGCCCTCGCAGTTGTAAGGTGATCAGTCCTTCCAACCGAACTAAAATGGTATATCGTCTTTTACTTCTTGTGAGGCTGGCTCAGCAGAGGGTTCTTTTACTTCTACTTCTCCAGCTTGTACAGATTTAGCAAAAGCTATCGCAGCATCAAACATGTGCTTTTCATGGTTATCAGCTAAGTCTATTTGTTTTCCTTTATTAATAACCCAACCAAACCAAGAACCCATATCATTCTGCTCGGGAACTGTAGTAAGCTTATATAAATGGGACATCATAGGTAAAGTGTACGGACCGTTCTTACCCATCGCTGTTAAAGCATTCATTTGTGTAATCCAACGTCTGGACTTCTTTAACTGTGTGCTAGACATAGTTATTAAAGCACGACTGAAACTACCATCAGCAGTTGCTAATAATACAAAGTGTTGAGCAGTATTAGAAAGTAGATTACCATTAGGTAATACATCTGCATTTTTATCGTTCTTTGTAGTTGTTTTTACTATTGGGTCATCAGGTAAATAACTACCCATATAACCACCACCAGACTCACGAGGTTTCCACTCAATAAACCTACGATTAAAATAACAAGGCATCACGGAAACACCTAATTCACCATCGTAAACTTCATTAGCTACTGTATTGTATATCATTCCTGGCTCAGCACCATCGACATATGCACCATCTCTTTTGTTTACCTGTGGTGAACCTTTATCAAGAATACGCAAAAATGGTATAGACATATCCTCTGCACTTACTTCAGCAAATCCTGTTACTGAAACATCTTCAAACCCACTCATTGCAAGCTGAGTGTTTTGCTTTTCAACTATTTCTTTAGCCATTATCTTTCCTTCCGTTTAATTTTAGTTTTATAACCCACATAAACACCAAAGGTATCCATCGGGATTGTGCTTATTTGTTCTTTTGCAAAAGCTTTCAATGTCATTGGCTCAACCCACTTTCTTGTATTTACAGGTAAACCTCTGCTATTTAGTTCGTCAGCAAAATCTTCGGCTATTTGTTCTTGTCCACGCACAAAGTTTGTAGAAACAACATTCTTTATAAGGTCGCCGTGACCATTATTATTAAGCCAAGCAAAAGCTTCATCCTGCTTGTCTTTTGGTATGCTCGCTGAAACATACTCAGATACAGTGATTTCTGCACCATCATGTAGTTCCAACTTTTTGAGGTTATGCTCCATCATCGCTGCTGGAAGCTGATCCTCCGTTACTTCTCGGTAAGCCTTTTCTTTTTCTTTAAGTTCGGCTTTTAACCTTACGATATCTTCTTCCATAGCAGAAGCCATTGTAGCAAGTTTGCTAATCTGGCTCATACCTGTTTCAGTAATACCTTTAAGGTTGTCGGCTGCTGATTCAAAGTCCATTAATACCTCCTTTCGGTTTATAATTACAATCGGCAGTAAGAGGGAAATACTTATTTTCTTGCCTATCCCACTTCAGCATTTTAAACCTTCCATTATTAGCACGACTCGCTAGTACAGCAGATAAAGCTATCGCTGCTGGATCTCCTGCTAATAACAAATAGTCATCGTCTGTGAACTTATTAAGTCTCTGTTGTAGCCTACGGATTGTAGGTTGTGTTGAAAAACTTGTTTGTTCACCATCAGGTAATAGTATCTCTAAATCCCCAAAGTTTTGAGCATCTGTAAGATCCCTACCTCGCATTTCTTGTACAATGTAAACGGTCATGTCTTTCTCCACATGTTTTAACATAAGTAAACCTAGCATAGTAAAATGCGATTTACGTTTCTTGTTTTATCTAAACTACTTTTTTCTATAAATAGTTTTACTTATTAGTACCAAAATAAAAAAGTTGTGCTACTTTTTTTAAATCCGTTTTTATCTTGTGACCAGATATTGTATATTGTATATCGGAAAAGTTGTGAATACAAGTTATTAAACTTTTTCATTTCACTCCTATATAGCAAAGTGAGTAAATAGTTATAGCAACTCTTATACATTTATATATAATAAAGTAATTACATATTCCGAAGAAAGGGAACGTATGCGTTATAAATTTAAGTTTGAACCATATAAACATCAGTTAGATGCTTTAACTAAGGCATGGAACAAAGAGTTTTTTGCTTTCTTTATGGATATGGGTACAGGTAAATCAAAAGTATTAATAGATAATATTGGTATACTTTATGATAAAGGTGAAATAGATTCTGCTCTGATTATCGCACCAAAAGGTGTTTACCATAACTGGACAAGAAAAGAATTACCCACCCACTTACCTGAACATATACATGTTGATATTGTTACATGGTCTCCTGAGAAAACACAAAAGAAAGCAAAAGAACTTGCTGTGTTAAACCAAGTTACAGATAACCTTGTTATATTTGTTATGAATGTAGAAGCCTTATCTACTAAAAGGGGTGTAGCTGTAGCTGATAAGTTTTTGTTAACCCATAGGGCTATGCTTGCTGTAGATGAAAGCACTACTATAAAATCTAGAACAGCTTCAAGAACAAAAAATCTTATGAAACTAGGTAAACTAGCCAGTTATCGCAGAATATTAACTGGCTCCCCTGTAACTCATTCGCCCCTTGACCTTTATACCCAATGTACTTTTTTAAAAGAAGAAAGTTTAGGGCAGTCTTCATTCTGGACTTTTCAAAACAGATATGCTAAAATGGTTAGGCGAACACTTGGCTCACATAGCTTTAACCAGATAACAGGTTACCAAAACCTTGAAGAACTAAATGGTATAATAGAACCTTATAGCTTTAGGGTTCGCAAAGAAGATTGTTTAGATCTGCCAGATAAAGTGTATATAAAAAGATCAGTAGAATTAACTGATGAACAAAAACTATTATATGTTCAGCTAAAAAGTTCAGCTATGGCTTTTGTAAAAGAGCAAGGGCAAATCACAGCACAAACAGTACTCACACAAATAATTAGATTACAACAAGTATGCTCAGGCTTTGGCAAACTTGATGATGGGCGAATGGTTGAAGTTTCATCAAACAAACTTAATGAACTAATGTCTGTACTAGAAGAAACAACAGGTAAAGTTATTATATGGGCGAATTTTACACATGACCTACAGATAATTTATCAAGCAATAACAAAGGCTTATGGAGCAGATTCAGCTTCTCTTTTTTATGGGGAAACACCTGCTGATGATAGGCAAGATATTGTTGAGCAGTTTCAAAACCCTAATAGCCCATTGAAATATTTTATAGGGCAACCACGCACAGGTGGATATGGTTTAACTCTTACTGAAGCTAAAACTGTTATATACTATAGTAATGGATATGATTTAGAAGTTAGGTTACAAAGTGAAGACAGAGCTCACCGTATTGGTCAAACTAATAAAGTTACTTATGTAGATATAGTTACTGAAAAAACTATAGATGAAAAAATATTAAAAGCATTACGAGCTAAAATAAATATTGCGAATCAAGTATTAAATGAAGATGCAATGAACTGGATTATTTAGCTATACTTCTTAAACTTTCCATGATTTGATCTATATTAGGTTCTTTACCATTAGGATTTAAAACACATTTATACTGTTTAGGACACCCTACACGAATATCAGTAAACTCAAGTTCATAAGTTTTGTTTGCTCCTTGATAAATACAAGCCATTTTATCTTTGTAGACTTTTTGTTTCTTTAGTCTACAGGTTGTCATAGTTGGTAAAACTATATCTCCTCTTTGTATTTTTTGTTGTCTCGTATACTCTTTTGCGAATGCTTCGAAATATAGAGCTGCAATAATACCGAGAACAGCAACAACACAAAATACAATCCCCATAGTTTGTAAGGCATCTATTACCTCCTTTTGTTTTTGTCTTGATTCTATTTTGCGTAATCGTTCAGCCTCTTTAGCTTCATTTATTCTGTTAGCTCTTTCAGCAATTATTTGATCCCAAGCAGTTGGACCAAACCGAAGATTAATTATATTTTTTAATTCATTTCGTTTTTCTTCTAACAATTTTCTGTCAATAAAATCATTAGCCGTAGACTCAATACCAAACTGTTCTTTTAAGCCAACCTTACCACTCTTCTTGTTCATTTGAGACTCGCCCTCAAAGAACCCATCAATTTGTTTAGCTATTCCTGATATGTCATTTACGGTATCTATATTGCTTTTAATAAATTCTACAGACTTCTGTACTAAAGCAATTCCTGTTAATATTTCTGCAACAACCATTATTCATCCTATACTAGCCCCATAATACCTGATGTTTTTCTTTTTTCAATCGCAGCACTAGTAGGATCAAAAGGAAACAAATCAGTAACAGAGGTTTTATTTTTTACATTAGTCGGGCTTGGTGCAGGAAGATTATTCGCTGTTGTTATATTGGATTTGATATTTGCCTCTGCTGTTTGTACAACAGGGGGAGTAACTTCATTTGAACTTATTGGTGCTATTTCTATTTGTACAGGTGGTGCAGAAGGTGGACTCACATCTTCACCAAAAGGAATACCTAAGTTAAATAAAAATTGATTTAATCTTCTATTTACTTCAGGAATAACTACAGAAGCAGAACCCTCTGGAGATTCTTGTACTAATAGTTTTGCTATTTGTGGATTAAATATAGCTTCTTGCATTAAGGCATCAGCTCTTATACTGGATTGTTGAGAGATTGCTCTACTTGCAAAATAACCTATCGCAGCCCTCGGACCAAGACGTTTTTCTCCTACAGCAACTAACCTGTTAGATACGTTTAATGGAGTACTACCAATAAGATTTGCTAATTTGTCGCCCATACCTTTATTTGTTACTCCCTCTCCTAAGTTTCGTGGGAGTAGGTTCACTCTTTCAATAGCATCAGCTATTAAATAAAGGTTTTCAAAATGTTCTTTACCTAAAGCAACATCTAATACTTTTTCATTTGTTGATAAGTATTGTTTAAAGGCAGTAGGGTTTGAGGCTAGGTCGGGATTCTTAGCAAATATTCTTTGGAATATCGCAGCATTGAATGCTTCAGTTGCTTTAAAATCATCTATCTTACCAACTTCCCTTTTCAACACAGACATTAATTTACCGTTCCGTAACGCATCATCAAACATTTTGTCGGGATTTAAATTATCTGTTGCTAGTAATAAACCTTTGACCATTTTATTATTAGAAATTATTTTTGCTCTATTTGTTAAGTCTAATCTTCTAGTAGCCATGTTTTGTAACAATTGAGCAGTATTACCAAACTCATCCATCATACCAATAGTAGTTAGTTTTTCTCTATTAGTGTTTATAAACTTATTTAATTTATCAGCACTTAAACCATTTTTAGTTATCGCTGCATCATAAGCTTTATCATAAATCGTGCTTTTCATTGCATTCATCATGTTTTCATTCTGTTTAAAAGTAGCAGTAAACTGACCTAATGTATTATCGCTTGCAAAAAAAGCATCAGCTACATTTTCATCAGAAGTTTGATAAACAGGATTCTCTTTACTTGATCCTGCTCCTTTTTGCATGACCTGTAAAACAGCACTCTTTTCATAAGGTTGTATTACATTATTGTAATAACTTTTTCTGTATGCTTCAAAGTTTTCATTTATTTTACCAAAAGATTTACCCATATTATCGAGTTCTTCTAATAACATAGCTAACTGTTTTACTTGAGGTTTATTGCCTACGGCTGATTGTTTACCTAATTCTGCTCCTGCCATTTCACGGAAGTTTTTCCAATCAAAAAAAGTAATACCATCTTGACCTTGCTCGGGAAAATATGTAACAAACTTTTTTATTAAACTGTTTACTCCTGTGCCAGAAAGAGATTTTTCATTTATCTCTTTAATAGTCGCAGTGCCTTTTAATTGTGGAATAAGGTTTTTAATTTTAGCTTGGCTCTTTTTTAAAGAATCTATAGTAGATAAAGTTGTATCATTGTTTATACCTAAATCTTTAGCTTCTTTTTCAGCTATCGTTTTTGCATTGTTATAATTCTTTTCTATCGTTGTCCTTATATTTTTTCCAACAATAGATCTATTTGTTATTTTAGGTAGTAACCCATCTTCAGCATTACTTGCTTCGTCAATTCTATTTACAAGAGTATTATCTTGGTCGGATATTTTACCTAACATACTTGTGTATTTTTTAGTAACTAAGTCTATAACATAAGCAGGGGAATCAATTAAGGGGTCACCACTAAAAGTACTAGTTTTAAAATTTTCAATAGCTTCTAAATTAGCTTTTTTTCTCTCATTGTTTTTCCTAGTAAACTCAGGAGAACCTCTGCCCTCTACATCCCTTTGTGCTTTTATTAAAGCAGGATCCATTGTTTGTTCGGCTGGACTAAGTTTTAATCCTGGAACACCACCAATGTTCTCTTCAATTTGTATTGCTCTATCTAAATTTGCTGCTCCCTCGGGATTATCTACTGCTGCTTTGAGTTGTTTACCAAACTCACCTTTAGCACTTTGCCCTCCAGGCGTTGTGTCATCAAGAACACTTTGCCCTTCTAATATTTTGTTTTGAGCTTTTACATCGGCAACAGCATCTTTACCTTTACCAAATGTCCACTTAACTAATCTCGCTGCTGGACTGTTTGTAAATAAATACTTACTTCCAGAAACGATAGCTGGACCAGCTAAAGGAGCAGCCAAAGCACCTATCCCTGTTTCTGTACCAAACATTTCTTTTTCTGCACTTGCTCCACCACCTGATAATGCACCAAACCCTGATTCTATCCCAGCCGTCGCTGCTGGAGCTGAAGCATATCCTTTTGTAACAGCATCTTGTAATATTGGAACTACTTTGTCTGATCCTGCTACCGATCCCGTTGTCCCTGTACGAACAACAGGTGAACCCAGTTGTGCTGTTCTACCTGATAAGCCAATAAAAGGAGCAGCTAAAGCAGTACCTTGTCCACTTGCTCTGGATATTTTACCTGTAGTAGTCGTCGGACCTACAAAATCTCCTGTGCCATATTTAATAAATCCTGCTACTGTTTTTGCACCTTCATAATCAGTTGAATTAAATATTCGACTTAAAAAATTACGGTCAACAGTTCCTGGGTCTACAACTCCTGCTGATTCCATAGCTGACGCAATAGCATTAATCCCAGCATCTGGTAAGGCTAATACAATATCATTAAAGCCACCAAAAAATTGTTGAACCATATTGCCGAAATAATTTTGGTCTCGTTCCCCAATAGATTGTTTTTCTACTGTACCAACTAAAGAGTCTGTACCAAAAGTTTGACTTTTCTTTTCTTCCGTTGATCGAGAATCAAAAGGTAAAAGACCTCCATACCCATCTTCAGCTTCATAGGCATTTACATCATCTTGACTAGGAGCAGTTATTTTAAAATCCATTAAATTCTCCTTATCATCGTATCATCATTTGGTTATTTATTCTAATGGTTAATGAACCATCATCATTTGTTTTTAAAGACTGTGCTGCTGGATTTGCTTGTATGAATTTACTTAAGAAAGAAGCTGGGATATTTAAAAACTTACCATTTAGAGCTTTTTTACTAGGATCATTTTTAGCAATATTTTGTAGATAAGGTATAACTCCTTGCCTTCCATAATTAAATGGATCGTTTTCTGTTCCTGTAGCAACAGCTTGTAATTCTAAAATAGAAGGATCCTTAGGATCAATCGTGTTTCTTCTTAAAGCAAGGTCATTAACTAATACCCTACTCAAGTTTTGCATCTTAACTGCCATGCTTCCTGGCTCTCTAAAGAATGTTCCATCTTCTATTTCACCTGCTAAGTTTTTCAATATTTGTTGTTCATAAACATTATATCTTTCACTTAACGCAATCGCTTGTACAAGTTTTCTACCAAAAGTCTGTATTTGATTTCTTCCTCTATCAGTATTATAGTATTTAGCCCATGCGTTACTACCCTCTGGTAATAAAGCAGCGACGTTATTTGTTAAAAAGGCTTTAACAGTATTAGTCGGACCGTATACATCGCCCAATGCTTCTTTAGTAATTGTTTCAATTTCACTAATAGCAGAGACTAAATAAGGGATTCTGCTTTGTGCATGTCTGATAATGTTTTCATCTGTTGAAGCATAAGTAACCCCTGACTTACCAATATTTTTAACTAATGGATTACCTGATTTTATTACATTATTTTCATACACAGGGGCTTCTAATGCGTAACCTAATCCACCTGTCATTGGAATAACTTGACCTGTTTCTGAACTTACAATACCCGATAAGAAACTTTTAGTTTTATGCTTGCCACCTTTTATAGTAACAAAAACTCTTCCAACACCATCAGGCTCGGCTACTTGTAGTATATCTTTTTCGTTACCCTCTAAAAATCCTACAGGAGCTTTTATTGCATCTCCACCAGCTCCAGGAAAGTAAAAATATCCTGCTCCAGGGATATACTCTCCAGCAACTTGTTTATAGCCACTAATAGATTGACTATCGGGAATTAATAAATTTTTAGCTTTAGCTTTAGTTCTATCTATTGTTCCATTTTTAAGACCTTTAGCTATAGCAGAATCACCTACTTTTATATAACCATCAGGTAAAGCTACAAGTTTACCATCTTTTATCATAGCTAACCCATTAGGTGCTTGAGAACCATCAGATAACTTATCTGTCCTACGCACCATGACTGGATCGCCTTCTATTTTGCCATTTACTACTTTAGCATAAGTCGTTGCATCCATTCCATGGAACTGTAAATCTCTAGCAAAATTTTCAGTTATTATACTATTGTAATTTTTATTATTAATCTGTGCCTTATTTAACCCAGTTGTTATAGAATCTTTAGCAGCATTAAATACATACTTCTCAAAATCACCTTCTTCTTTATTTTGTGTACCTATTGCATCTAAAGCAATTTTTAAATTTTGTTCTTCAAGTTGTTCTGATTCTTTTTTAGCTTCTGCTCTCGCTGCTAATTTAATATCTCGTTGGGCTTTCGCATCAGCAGCTAGTATCTGACTTGTCTCGGGAACTCTATCTACAGCAGCATCAATAACTGCTGTAAGAGGTTTGTCGCCAGATTTAAATATATCTCTTCCTGCTTTAGCTAATTGTAAATATAATTGCATATCTCTTGCATCAGCATCACCTTTACCTAAACTTTCAACAAGTTCTTGTTCTATCTCAGATGCTGATCTAGGTTGTTTTAAAAAAGGGGCGAGGGTTGCTTGATTCGCTGCAAGTATTTCTTCAGTAGTTCGTGGTTTAAGGTTCTGTAAAAAAGGTTTATACATTTCCATAAACTGTTGAGTATTACCTGTTATATTACCAAAGTCAAGAGTTTTATAATTAGGGACACCTTGCGTAAAAATATTGTTACTAGTAGGAGCTCCAAATGTAAAATTCATACCTACCTGTTGACCTAAGTTGGGAAACTTTGGAATAACTTCTCCTGATTGACCTGATCCTACTTTTCTATTTACAGGAACTTCGCCCATAGCTATTCGTGCAGAAGCTTCATCTGTTCCTGGGGCTTGTACAGGCATAGCTTCATTAATCCCACCTTCTGGTACTTGTTCAGAAGCTTCCAGCATCAACATTGTTGGTTGTAATAAAGTTAAAACAGATTCAGGTGTTTTAGTTGCATCAGCTTTACCTACTAAATCAGCAAGTTCTTTTCTTAAACTTTCTAATGTAACATCGCCTCCACGGAGGGCTTGCATAATCGCTTCTGGGTTATCAGCTGAATCTATTTCATTAAATAAATTTTGCATACCCTCTGCTGTATTTGCTAATGCCTCAGCAGAAACTTGTTTTTCGTTTTCTACTAAACCATCTGTAATACCAACACCTTCACTATTGGCAACTGGCATCTGCCCTTGAAACATGTTTCGTTGTAATGTAGGATCCATCATAACCATTTATACAATCCCTGCTTTATTTGCTGCTCCATATAAACCTAACCCTGCGATACCACCACCAAGCACTTGATTAAATAAACTAGGGTTTGTTGAAGATTGCAAGCTTGTTGTTTGTTGCGTACTTGGAGCTCCTCTTAATATATCACTATAATAACTTAATCTTTGGTAAGGTTCATATAGGTTTTGCATATCAGTTTGACGTTTGGCATCTATTTCTCTTTGATCTTGTTGTTGTCTAGCTGCACCTAATGTTTCTAATAAGTTAATATCGGTTATCCCAGCTTTTTGTGCAAACTCACCTAGAGCAGCTTGCTGTGTGCCTATTTGTCCTAACTGAGCTCCTAACGCACCTTGTTGAGATCCTAATGCTCCTGCTGTTTGAGCAGCTTGATTTCCAATACCTGCGTAAGTTTGACCTAACTGCCCTGAAGCTAATCCTAAATTTTGTAATCCTTGTCCAGCTTGCATTTGGGCTTGAGCTGCTGCGAGTTCTCTTGCTTTTTGGTTTTGAAAATTTTGCATAGAAGCTGTTTGAGCTTGTCCAAAATTCCTAGCATAATCTTCAAATATTCTTTTACTTGCTACATCAGCTAACTCACCTTGAGCCAATCCTTGCATTATACCTCCACGAGAACCACCAAAAGCCCCTGCTTGTAAGGCTTGTGCGTCCATTCCAGCTACTTGTCTACCATACTGTTCATTTAAATCAGCTAACGCATTTTGTGTAACTGCTTGTTGGTAAGGATTCATAAAAGCACTTATACCTGTAGGATCATAAGCACTTGCTGAGCCTATAGCTTGTGTTGCCCCTGTATCATAATAACCTTTAGCTGGATCAAGCATTCCTTGACCTTGCGTCACCATAGCTTGTCCTGTGGCTGGATCTAAATAATCCATACCTTGTTGTATATCAGCAACTCCTCCTGTAGTTGTCGTTGCTGCTGTACCTAATGTTCCTTCTCCTGTATCTAAATAATTTTGATAAGCACCAATCCCTCCATCAGCAGTTGCTTGATTGTACGCATCTATTTGTGCTTGATCTAATTCTGCTACAGAGTAAGCAGGAAGACCCCCTTTTGGAGCAGTTGCCGTTAAATTCTTAGCTTGTTCTAATAACCCAAGTTTATAAGCCTCTATTTCAGGGGCTTCACGTTGAATAACGGTTTGAGTTTCTTGAGCCATTATGCCGCTCCCTTTTCAAAATTACGCATCATAGCATACATTTTCTTTGCTCCTGCTTTTCTATCGCCACCTCCAGCTCCACGAACAGCTTTAGCATTCATTACAAATTCACCATCACTTAACATAGCAGGTATAGAATCAGAGGTTGGTGTTCCAGGACCACTTATCTCTCCACCTCCAGCAGCGTAGTATGGATTATCCCCATAAAAAATGCTTGGGTCAAAAGCATATTTATATGTACCACTGGCTATATCTTCATCTAACATTATTTTACCAGTAATAGGATCTATCATGGGTTCTTCTTCTGGCTCGTCAAATGCTCCTAATCCATACGCTAATGCTGTTCCTGCTGTAGTTAATGGAGCATACTTTCTTATTGCTCCAGGAGTATTTTGTTTAATAAGGTCATTGTATATAGCTGATCTATTTGCATTTGTGTTTATATTAGCAGGAAGTTTAGAAATTTTTTCATTATACTGTTTTAGTACTTCAGTCATATCTGGAGACATACTTGGGCGACTTGGACTTAAATATTTTTGATAAGGCTCAACTACATATTGGTTAGCTAAGTCTTTAGCTCGTGAAAATAAATTTTTATCAGCTACTTGTTCTATGCCTACTTCTTTTGGAAGTGTTGGAAATAACTCAGTCGTAGCTCCACCATCTACTCCCATTACTGTTTTTGCTCCTTCATAAGGTGGAGCTTTATAAAAATCTTGACCTGAAGCTAAGTTTGCTGTTTTACCCCCTAACTTTCCTGGACTAGAAACCTGTATTCCTTTTACACCACCTTCTGTTAAAAAAGGATTACTTGCATTACTAGAAGCTAATGTAGGTGATCCTGTTCCTGTAGAACCACCTAATATATTATAATCTGTTGTTAAACCAGATTCAGCACCTGTCGCACCAAACCCTTTACCAAAAGCCGCTGAACCTATCCCAGCTAATCCTCCTGCTATTACAGCACCCTTTAAAGCATCCATCGGATCTTGTCCTGCAGCTAATCCTCCTGCAAAACTACCAATACCAGCACTCAAAAATAAAGGCATTGTAGGTAGTAAGTAAGGAGCAACGATAGGAAGTACTATTGGAGCAACTTTCTTAACAACCTTTTTTAAACTCTTAAATAATTTTTTAAGAAAAAACTCAGGTTTACCTGTAATAGGATTTATAGAATTTAATTCATTACCAACAACATAACGCTCTGGTTCTAAACCCATATCTTCCATTTGTTTAAATAACATAGTCTTCACGCGAGGGTTAGCTTGCAATACTTCCATAGGTATTACTGTTTCACCCTCAGCAGCATGAACTATATATGTATCGCCCTCACGACCAAAGTCAGCCAACATATCGGCTGCTTTTTTAAAATCGTAAACACCTCCTGTTGGAACAAGAGGTTGCGATTGTACCTCAAAAGGTAATGTTGCTATTCCTGCTGTCATATTAGTACCTTAACAGTTTCATAATAATTATACAATCCTATATCTGTGATATTGCACTTGTTGTTACTCTTGTTTTAGATAATTCTTGGATATTAGCTACAACATGTAATCTATTCGCAGTCGCAGCTTGAACTTTTAATATTTCACCACTTTGTAAGATTAAATCTTTTGTTAACAATTCTATTGTTGTATTAGCCCCTACCGCTTTGACTTTAAACAAACTAAACACAGCATTACTTGTATCAACTAAGGAGACAGTTAAAGTATCAGCATTACCACTATCTTCAGATACTAATATAGAGTTTACAACAGAAGCATTAAAATCTGCTCCACTCGGTGCTGTATACAGAGTTGTAAGATTCGTAGTAGTTAAATCTACTTTAGCATTTGTTAAACCTTGTATATATTGTGGGATACTAGTTACTAACATTATCGCCTACCATCTGCTCTAACATCAACTCTAGGTGAGCCTAATTTATACTTTGTACCTAAAGAAGTTGAATCTATTCTTAAACTAAAAGATCTACCTCGTAAACGATAATCTAACTTTTCAGTAAATTGTTCTACTGGGCTTGTAGCAGATCTCTGTGTTGTGTTTTGTGTAGTCTCACTAAAATTAGATCCTGGAAAATTTTTAGTTTTCATAGTAAAAGCTACATCAGGGTTTGTTGCAGTAGAACCATCAAAAGTTATATCAGGGATTACTCTTTTTAAAAACACAAACTTATCGCCATCGCCTACATCAACAGGAGCAGATTCAATAAAAGAAGTCATAGCTGAACCATCATCATCGTACCCTACTTCATGGTTATATAAATATTGACCGCCTGTAGCTATTGGTAATGTTCTAATACCTCTATCCATCCATGCTTGACGAGCCATTGTTCCATAGTACCAAATCTTTTCACTATAATTGTAAGCAACATAAGCATCAACTTCTGTACTTGCTTTTGTTGGATAAAACCATAATAACTCACTGAATTCAGAATTAACACCTACATGAACTTTATCTCGTTCTTCAAAATTAAAATCTAAAAACACTTTATCTTTCACAGTACAAGGTAATTGTATAGTTTGTCCACTCCCATATACATAAAATGTATCTACACCCATCCAAAAAACACTATCTTCAATAGCAATAGCAGAAGAAGGACTCATTATTGTTATGTTTTTAGATAATTCTTGTAACCCAAAAGTAAACGGAGGACCTATAAACTTCATACTATGTAATGATTTATTTGTAAAAATAAGTATTTGTTGTTTTGTTTCCACAGCTTGTACAAAAGTTGATCCACCACCAAGTCTTAAATCACCTGCTGTATTTGTAGCTGTTGGAAACCAATCAATAGGGTTTTCTTGTGATGAGAAACGTATTAACAAAGGATCTTGAATACCATCACCATCTTCGGCTGTACTGTTACCACCAAAACCATCACACCCAAAAGCAACCACATGTCTATCTTGGTCAGATACAAGTACTTGTTTAGCAACTTGTGGAACACTCGTTTTAGTTCCAGTCCGTGTGTTTAATAGAGCAGCTCGTGTTCCAAAGCCATTTGTCCTATCCCAATAATAAATAGCTCCATCTCTTGGGTTTATTATAAGGTCTTCACCAAAATTATCATGTGACCATAACCTTATTTGTGCTCCAGGAACAGTAATTGATGCTGCACTACCCCAACCAACAAAATCGGAAGTAGATAAGGTATTTCCTACAGCTAATCGTACTAAGGTATTATCTGCATGAGTTGCTGCTGTCGTGCCACTATGTCCACGAGTTACAGTCATTGTATTATCATCAGTCGTTGCCGATACAAGCATAAGTTCGTTGTCTACAAGTATGACATCGTTTGCTGTATTCATATCTGTTTCATCATCCACATCAATAGCAGTTTCACTAGCATCCAATGCTTCATTAAGTTGTGTTGATAAAGCACTAGATGTTGTGCCACTCCATTGTCCCGCACCCCAACCAGTTCCACCAACTGTAACATCAAGACCAGTGTTTAATTGATATGCCCCAATAACACTAGAACCACCATTACCAGTATCTGATCCATTTGCTGCGACACTAGCTGTAACTGTATATGAGTTAGAACTTATAATCGCTACGATTTGATATTCTATATTTAATATAGTTGCTGTGATATTACCACCAAGACTAGCTGCTCCAGAAAAAGTTACAAAATCATTTTCATTTGCACCATGAGCAGGATCCGTAACAGTTATAGTCGCTGAACCACTTGAGGCAGAAAAAGTAACATCTCCTGCACTTGTTGTGTTTCGTATAGGGGTTATATCATTAAAAGTCTGACCCTCTTCAATATAATATTTAAGGTTTGTTCCAACACCTAAAAAGTCAGAACCATCAAGAGCAACCCAATTATGTAATCTTCTTGCTGTTCCCTCATAAGTTGAAGTAGTGTATTTAGCCCACCCTCCTATTTTTTCTGGGTAACCTAAACGAAACCTTACTTTATCTCCATCTATAAATCCTCCTTCATTACTATAAGAAGTAATATCAGATACGATTCCAGGTTTAAATTGTAACTTTGTTAAAGGCATTATGATATATTTCCTGCTACTGTTCCATTATTTGTTAGTGTAACATTACTTTGACCATTAATATACTTCCCTGCTGCTCCACCTGTTCCCGCAGAACCACCATTTGTTGGAGCGGAAGAAGGATAAGTAATCTCCGAGCCACCCCCATTACCACCAGCAGTTCCATTAGATCCAGCAGCCCCTAATGCTCCACCATTACCACCTGCACCACCTGCTCCAGCATTTGTTCCTCCAGCGGAACCACCTGCTCCTCCAGATCCAGCCGAAGCATTATAACTTCCTCCTACTCCACCTGCTCCAGCAGCACCACCTGAAGTAATAGTGTTAACAGTAAGATTAAAATTAAAATCAAAATTATTATAATATAAATTTGTTCCACCACCTATATTACTTAAATAACCAACTAAATAATAAGTAGTATCTGCAGAAAGATTCATAGTTTGACCACCTGTGTAAGTTCCTCCACCTTGACCTTGACTGGCAGAAGTATTACTTGTACTTATATTTATTTGTGGACTTCCATACCCAGAACCATAAGTAGAGGTTATTGTTGCACTAGCTAAAGTATATGTGCCTTGTGTGCCTAATTGGAACGAACAGTAGAAAGGACCTCTGTTTGCAAGAGATCCTCTAAAAGAACTTGATGTTGTAAACAAACCCCAACTTACATTGACTGCTCCAGATTGAGGAGCATTTCCATCAATACCACCCCATTTTCTGTCGGCAACAACACCTGCACCATTTAAATTATTACTGCCACCATATCCAGGTTTTGACCCTGCATTAAACCAAGAAGGAGCATCATTATTAGGTGTATTACCACTACCATAAGGTGTTCCACCTTCATCTGTGAAATTATTTAAAGAAGCCTGTACAGGAGTAACACCATTACCACCTGCACCACCATTTCCTCCACCACCTCCACCAGATTTAATGTTGCCATTATTAACTACATTACAGGCACTCGCTGCTACAATAGCATCACCCCCCACACTACCTGCTGCTCCACCCTTACCATATATATTCCCATTGTTCGTTATAGTAATTGTACCTGCTCCACCAGAGGGAACATTGATAGCTGGAGTGCTTGTACTTGTACCACCAACAGTTACACCAGAGTTAATAACAACAAGTTTGAGATAATCGAGATCGTAATCATCACCAAAAATAGCTGATAAATTTTGGTCTGTAGCATCAGAACTTATTGTAAATTGGAAACCTAACCCTGTTCCATAATAATCACTAAGTGCTAATGCACCACTTGTAGGCACAGCCGAAGCTAAATGAGTTGCATTGTTATCTCCAGCTTTGGCTTTTATCTTACTGCCTTGACGATAATAATCACCGAGAGAAACAGAAGTATTACTTCCAGGACTAAACTCATCCCTTATATTGGCAAAACTTATTGCTCCTGATCCCGCTAACGCCATAATTATTTCTTCTTTAATTCATCGATTTCTGCTTTTAATTCTTTTATACTTTCTATAAGTACAGCACATAGTTTGCCGTAATCAACAGATTTAGTTTGCATTTCATCATCAGCCGTCAATACAACCTCTGGTACTATAGTTTCCATATCTTGTGCTAATACACCTACTTGTTGCCTTGCATCTTCTACATCATTTCTTTTATAGTAAACCCCTTGCATACGCATAACTTTATCTAAACCATTTGCTATAGGTTCTATGTCTGTTTTAAGTCTTTTATCAGAAAAGGCAGTTACATCATTATTAAAAGTCGCCGCTCCAGCCGCAGACATATCAAGTGTAAGAACTGTAATGATAGACCCACCATCATTACCACTAAAAACTATGTCTTTGTCTGATACACGACTTGACATAATAAAATCACCACCATTAGAATTAAGGATTAGTTTGCCAATAGTAGTGCCACCATCTTTTAATATTATATCGCCACCGTCTGCGTCTAATGTAAGATCACCTGCAACATCTAGTGTCATGTCTCCAGAAGC
>Ga0208157_1000107_pt1 | contig 55629 bp, 62 predicted proteins | sample 5_EtaG_FD_184077 | JGI IMG/M metagenome (GOLD analysis project Ga0208157, IMG submission 184077) | Marine viral communities from the Subarctic Pacific Ocean - 5_ETSP_OMZ_AT15132 metaG (SPAdes) (version 2) | ecosystem: Environmental > Aquatic > Marine > Oceanic | place: Pacific Ocean | collected...
CAACTATCCTGGTTACGCTCAACTTGAACAAATTTTATTTTTAGCTAAGTTACCTAATCTTAGAACTGGTGGACCAGACTTCCATATTCCAGGTGGTTCACTCCTAGAACAAACGGGTGATTATCTACAAAGAAAAGGAGAAATAGCTACGAGAAGAGTAATCCAAGACATTTTAAAGATTTTAAAACAAGATGGTATGGAGGATGATTTCTTTTTATTACCAGATTATTTTTCTGGAATAGATGGTGACCAATATAGTTTTGGAGAACTAGAGTTTAATGTATATCTTAACATAGTAATTCTAGAAACCCAAGAAGAACCTTATATTATTGATGCTAGTATAGGTGGGGAATATTATGATGAAATCCAAATTACTATATCACTTAATCCCGAATTTAGTGAAAAAGACTATCAAGGTATACAGATGTTTTTAAATGATTATGTACGTCATGAAATAGAACATGCTATAGAATACTTAGAGACAGGTGAAGAAGGTGAAACAGGTAAAGGGTTATCTCCATATGAATACTACACCCAAGACCATGAGGTAAGAGCACAAAAGGCAGGATTTAAAAGAAGGTCTAAGTTAGAAAAAAGACCTATTAAAGATATTGTAAATGATTATTTAGAATATAGACAATCCGTAGATAAATTAACACCTGAACAAAAAAAATCTTTGGTAAAACAATTAAGTGGAGAATAAAAAAAATGAGGACTAATCCTCATTTTCTCTTCTCCATCTTTCTTTATATATAGCGTTGTGTATTTGTTCTCTACGTTTAGTGGATTTCTTTTTAAAAGCTTTTTGTTCTCTTAAGTTCTTAACTTGTTTAGTTTTAAAAACCTTATACCTCATTGCTTTTATTGCTTTTTCTATATTATTTTTTCCTACTTTTACTATTAACATTTTTTATTTTAACGATGATTAAACTTCTTTTTTCTTACGAGTTACGATTTCATCTATAATTCCATAATCTAAGGCTTCTTTCGAAGTCAACCAGTTATCTCTTTCAGAATCTCTTGCTACTTTTTTGGCTGTCTTACCACAATATCTCCCCAATAAATCAAATAATATTTTATTAGTTTTTTCCCATTCTTCCATATTAATTCTAGCGTCTTGAATATTTCCTACAGCTCCACCACTTGATTGGTGTAACATTGTTTTAGAAAATCTTAAAGAGGCTCTCTTACCTTTAGTTCCAGCACCTAATAAAACCGCTCCCATTGATGCTGCCATTCCAGTATTAATTGTTGCTACATCACATTTTATATATTCCATAACATCTATAATACTTAGTCCCGATTTAACTGAACCTCCTGGAGAATCAATATGCATAACTATATCTTCATCACTCAAAGTATCAAGAAACATTAATTGTGCTTGTACTATTGTACTCATTCGGTCATTAACCGGTCCTGCACACCAAATAATTCTTTCCATCATTAGTCTTGAAAAAATATCTATTTGAGTTGCTCTCATTTCCCTCTCTTCTAAAATATAAGGGGTCATACTATTCTCTATTTCCCATAATTTATTAGATGGGATGTTGAGATGATTACTCGCGTAATTTTTAAATTCACTTTTTAAATTCATATTCTTTAAATTTTAATATAAATGTACAAAATATTTTACCATATTCAAAGTTTGAGGGCATATAATTTTTAAACAATAATAAATTATATTTTTGGTGGTGGGTCTTTTAAAATAAGCTTATTACCCTTTTGCCATAATTCGTTTAATAAATTAAGATATTTGGTAATTTGGTCAGCATCATTTTTATCTTTAGCTTTTTGTAATTTACTTACCAGAACCTCTAACTCTTCATAATATTGTATCTCATCCATTCTACTCTATAATTGAAAATCCAGAATTATGGAAAACTGTAGATACCTTATGTTTTAAAGCAAGGTCTTCAGCAACCTCTACCTTCTCTTTATTATTAAAAGCCATATGACTTTCTAATGGGTGACCACTATGGTCCACCAGATTTACTAGATAACAAATACGCTCTTTAGTGTACTGAAATTTGTGTGTTACTATTCTCATAATTTTTATTTTGGTTAAAAACTAAGAAAAAGAAAATAAAGCGTAAAGGGTGTCCTATAAAAATTTAAACAATATCCTTAGACTCAATTAAGGTATACGTAAAATTATTACTCCACGTGTCTCTAGCTTTTCTCATAATTTTCATAAATAAAGTCCAATCATCATTCGCAGCGATTACTTGACAACCAGCTGACCATTTATCTACTTGGGAAGATTTCTTACCAGCATATTTTGTTGCTCTATGAATGTTGATTCCAAACAACCCTGTTTGAGTATTGTCATCACTTAAATCATAAGTACCGTCTTTATTGGCGTCTCTATAAACAGTTACTGGTCTTTGTTGGCCTAATGCTTCGTATCTTCCTTGATGTTTCCTGATTTTGTGAGAACCTTTATATTGCCCTTCTTTAAGAACTGCCACACCCTCCTTGCGCATTATGTTCTCCACCCAATGAGTGCCGGGGTCTGTAGTACATTCAAAACAGAAAAACTTCCACTCACCCTCTTTTTTGTACGCTACAGTTATACAGTCATCAAATTTATTTGTGACTTTATTTTTAGTTTCAGAATTTCTGATACCGACGATATTAACATTGTAATCGCCATTCTCGAACCATCTATAGCCTTTTGATTTTACGGCAGATTCGATTTGTTCCCTTGTGTAACAAGTTTTACTCATAATTTTTGTTTTTGTTGTGTTCTTATTTTATTTACTTAACTGGCTCTCCAGTTCAGCTCCTCAATAAATATTTCGTTAAAGTAGTTTTGCACTTCAGTATCGTCTGCCCATTCAGAAACTCTAGGACACAAAAGACCTCCATTATAGTCATTATCTTTCATCGCGGTCACTAAAGTCTGGAACCAACTACCTTCCTCTAAATAAGGGTCAGCGTAACTTTCCCACTGTTTAATAACATCCCAAAATTTGTCCGTGATATCTATTTTATATTTCCAATTAGGTACTTCCACCCATTGTCTTTCTTTATTTCTTCTACGAGTACTCCCAGATTGGACACTTTGTCCTGGAGGTAAAATTTCTCTAACAGCATTAACATATGTGTTATAATACTCCCCCATCAAAATATCATTATAAGCCATATCAAACGCACCTCGTATAGCTCCTTCCACTTCTTCTAGTTCTTCCGTATTTCCTATTAATACCGACATATTATATCTGTCTTTAGCTATACTCATTATTCTATCTGGTGTAAGAATAAAACCATTCTTTCTATCCCCTAATTTGTCAGCATCAATCCAATGTTCAAACTCTTCTCTAAAAGAAGAAACTTCCATATTACTAAAGTTTTCTAGTAAAAAATCTACAAGTTTTTGATAGTTTTCTTCACTCATTATGTAGTCTCCGTTAACATCACCTAGTATGTCTTCTAACCTCATACCAGTAGAATAATGTTCCCAATCCAAACCCTCTTCAGAAAATATTTGTTCTGCTATATCCCTACAAGGCATATCTCCTCTATAATACTCATCTGAAAACAACTCGGTCAAATCATTCTCATCATCTAGATATAAAAAGTATTTATCCCCTTCCTGTTTAACGTCACCTATATCTCTACTAACTAGGTCAAACGCTAAATCCTCGTAAGGCTTATAACTACTATCAACTAAAGGTGGTATAATTTTTAGATAATTATCTTCGTCAAATAAATCTACCAGTTCTTCTAACTGGTCGTTTTTTTTATAATAATCAAAAATAGAATATATATCATAACCGAATAGTTTTTCAGCATCCTCAATTGTATCAAGTTGCTCGTATACTAAATTTTTTATGACGTTTATTAGTTTCATTATAAATAAATATCTACCTATTTTAAACAAAAAAGTCAGGTTATCTTCCTGACTTTCTTTTTGTTTGTGAATCTTTCTTCTTTATTTCCATAAGACGTTTTAAAGCATCTTTCACTTTCTGATTTCTTTCAGATAAATTTTTTTTATCAGGTTTCCCTTTATTTTTTTTACAACCACATCCCATGTTTATTCTTCATTAAGGTAATTATCAAATGTTCCGTGTTTAACTTCTTGGATGAACATATCAAATTGTTCTTTGGTAAAGTGAGTAAAACCTTCTTCTTTACCACCAATAATAACGGTGTCATTATCTTTATTTATATCTATACTAGGACACTTACATTTTCCACTTCCACAAAAAGTGATTTGTAAACTCCTTTTACTTTCATTATGAGGTAAATTTTTATTTAACATAACTAATTTTTTTAATAAATATATTTCCAATTTTAAAATCTGTCAATATTATGTTTATAAAAATCATTTGTATATTTATTTATAAACGCCTAAGATGAATCTAATAATAGAAAACAGAGTTGATGACGCTTTTAAAAAGTATAGTAGTAATCCTATACTTTCTAAAGATATTTTTGACGTTATTGTAAATGGAAGTTCAGATATTGCAGGAAATCATAAATACTTAGATTGGATTATAAGTAAGTGGATTAAATCTAGAGAAGAAAATCCCGAAATGGTCACATCATCTAAAGAAAGTGCTGAGGAGGTTATAAATGCTGTAGATACATTTAATAGAATTAGAAACACCCTTGATATTAAAGACCTATACGATTACAAAAGTGTGAGACAATTATTTCAAGTCTTAAGTACAGCACAAAAAAAATCTAGAAGACAAATAAGTAGTAGAGAAGATGCTACAAAAGTATTTGAAAATGACCAATTTGTGATTGTGGTTCCAGAAAGTAAGGAGGCTTCCTGTTATTATGGGGCAGGTACAAAATGGTGTGTCGCATCCACAGATACTGATTCTCATTACAACAATTATAAACGGTCTGGAGAACTTTACTATATAATTGATAAAACAAAACCAACATCTGACCCAACATACAAAGTAGCTCTTAATAAAAAACTAACAGGTGAAGAAGATTATTGGAATGCTGTTGATAAAATGATAACAGATAAATCAATTATCGATTCTATAGTTAATAACGAAAATTTGATGGAAACCATAAGAGTACACTTTGAAGGTATTCATGGTGAAAGAGCAGTACAGGCAGAAAGAGAACGAAAACAAAGAGAACAAGAAAGAGCAGCACAAGAGGCCGACAGAAGACAACGACAAAGAGAAAGAGTAGCACGGTTAAACGCTGAAGCACAGACGAGAAGAGAAAATGGTGATTGGGAAGATTATGATTTAGCTCACGCGTTAATGACATATTTAATTGAGACTGGTGATTGGGAAGGAAGTAGTAAAGAAGAAATACAGGACCAAATAGACACTCTAAGAGATGAAATGGAAAATGACCCAGAAGTTATAAATGACCCAGACGGTCCACGAGCTCAAGAGTACGGTGAAGATTTAAATAATTTAGAAGAAGATTTAGAAAACGCAGAAGATGTTTATGAGTTATTCCCAGAACCTTATGAGACTGAGGACTATGCAGGATTTGAATATGGTGGAGCTGAATGGTTAGTTGCGACAGATGAGGGTGCGGATGAATATGCATATGAAAGAGTAGAAAGTTTAATAGACGATATAGGATATGAAGGATTCAATGAAGGATTTGTAGACAATCATATAGATGGTGATAGAATGGCAGATTATTATGAGGATTGGTTTAGAGAGGACGTAGACAATGAACCAGAAAGTTATTTAGATGAGGATATCTATGGTGATGATATGGAGTTAACAAGTGAAGCGAAAGAAGAGATTGAAAAAATAAAAGAAACAATAGGTGAGTTTAATGACGAACTAGAAGAAACCGATGACCCAATCATGAGGGAGGAAATAGAAGATAAAATACAGGATTTAAAAAGTGAGATAGAAGAACTTACAGACGATGAAGATTCTTATGAATTTACAGAGGAGGCAAAGGAAAGATATGTAGAGGGTAGAATGGATGATGTAAGATATGACCCAGTTAGTTTCATGAGAGATTATGGGATGGAAAGAGAAATCGAAAACTTTATAGACCAAGAAAGTTTTATTGAAGATGTAATAAACTCTGATGGTAGAGGGCATACTATTGCGTCCTATGACGGTAGTGAAGAAGAGATAGAGTACGAAGGAGAAACCTATTACATATATAGAATGAATTAATTATGAATGGATTAGATAAAATATTATTAGAAGGTAGAGTCGAAGATGCTAAGAACTTACTGAACAAAACTTATGACGATATGGATTACGTCGAAGATATTGTTGGTGACTTTGTAGATGGAGACCCATCAGGTAATAACAAATACCTAATGTGGATGGTAAAAAGATGGATAGAGGAACAAGAAAACACAGGGGCAATCGTAGACCTGGTCAGAGACTACCATAAACTTTTACCTAAAATCACCAACGCGTTAGCGGTAAAAGTATTCGGTGCAGAGGCAGACTCAAACGCGATAGTTTCACCCAAAAGTATAGACTCCTACCCAATACTAGATGATTTATATAAAATAGTTGATGCTGCACAACAACTAGAAAGTAGAAAAGAAGTAGAGGCCCAAGCAAAATCAGGAGCTAATAAAATATATGAAGATGAAAGGTGGTTAGTAGTCAGACCAGACACTAGAGATGCTTCCTGTTATTATGGTGCAGGCACAAAATGGTGTACAGCTATGAAAAATGCTGAACATTTTAATAACTACAATAAAAAAGGAAGACTTTATTATTTGATTGATAAAAGTAGAGACCTAGGAAGATATTATAAAGTAGCTTTATACAAAGAGTTCGGTGCGGGGGGAAGAAATGAGTATTGGAATGTGGGTGAATGGTATGATGAAGTAGATGATAGACTAAGCAGTGATATGTTAGAGGTGTTGGTAGCTTTACTACCCCAACAACTAGGTTCCAGTATTGCACAAGACTTTAAAAAAGAAGAGGAAGAAAATGTACTCTCCCAACCAACAGCACAAGAATTTGGTGAGAAATTTATAACATGGGTTGGAAACAAATACCCAAATGGAGACCTAATAACTAGTTTAAGTGGTCCATGGGCATTACAAGCATTTGTCGGTGAAGGGTATGACCAACCTTATATAGCGATGTCAGCAAGAAAATATGAGGGATATGTTAATATAGCTATTTTTGATGATGCTAATCCAGATGAAATAGTTGTAGATTTAAGTCTCGACGCAAGTGCAGATGAAAGAAGTAAGTACTTTGAAATATCCCAGAGTGTAAGATATGGTACTCCTGAATTTGAGAGTAAATTTTTTAGATTCGACCTAAATGATGAGTTTACTGAAAGGAATTATGAAATGTTCTATAATCAGTTAATAAATTGGTGGATTAAAAATAAAATTTTAAATAGTGATGAGGTAGTAAAAAGGGCGGACACAGATGAAGTATACTGGCAACAAGGAGGATTTAGTGGACAAAGTCTAAGATTTCATTATCCCCCTAGAAAAGGAACCATGACACAATTGTTTACAGATTATGTAATTAATAATCCAGGTAGAACAAGACAACAATTTTATGAAGATGTTTTAAATAGAAAACACACACCAGGACATAATACCACATTTTTTGGTGGGATATTATCCTCAGGTATTGTAAGAGGAGAGAGAGGACCTGGGAGAGGAAGAGGAATGCAATTCTACAAAGGACCTAACTACGATGCGTGGACCCAAGGTAAATTAAAAAGAGTTTAAATTATGGAAGTACAAAATTTATCAGGGGATTGTATGTATTCACCCTCTTTATTAATTTCAGCTCTAAGTAAATTAGATTTTGGAGGCCTGGGTCAGGGAGGACCCTACTTTGACCCTAGACCCTTTACATTTCAAAATTTTAAAGATGAAATGACCAACCAGTATAATACTGCGTTTACCCCTTCTTATAAACAATATATTAACTATGAGATTAGTGCATTTACACAATGTGTAAATGCTTATACTTCTGGCACTACTGGAGGTGTAAATTATTGGTCAGCTGATACTAGTGCTTTACCAGCAGACTATATTAGGGTTAGTGGTAATAGTACAAGTGTTAAAATAGGTGGGACTTTAGAAGTAAGTGGTGATACTATTTTAGGTAGTGGATTAGGGGTGTCAGGAGATACGGAAGTAGCAGGTACTTTATCTGGTAGGACCATGTCTGGTAGAACTTTAACCTTAAAAGAAAATTTAGGGGTATCTGGCAATACTATTATTGGTGATAAAATAATATTAAATAATTCTACATCCCAAGATTATATAGAGTATAATGGTAATGGGTTTTTATATAAAGGATTGGGGTATTGGAACGGTGCTTTTGGTATTTCAGGAGAAACATTTTTAGGTAATATTGGTGTAGGTTCTACGGTGGATGCAAAAATTTTATGTTTAGACCCCGATTATGGTAAAGTAGAGTTCCAACTATTATCTACTTTAACTGGGAAAACAAACTTTTGGACTGCAGATACAACAGGTTCGGATAGTGCTTATATTAGAACGAGTGGTAATACAACAAGTCTTAAAGTTGGGGATAATATAGAAATGAGTGGTACCCTAAGAACTAATATGATTTCTAATGGTTCACCTACTAGTACTCTAGGAATGTATCCAGATAGTAGTAGTAAAATAATTAATTATGGGTATTCTACTGAACAAGGTGAGGGTACCACCACCACCTTTATGCAATTTGGATTTGGTACCCCAGCATCAACAGATGTGAAAATACAAACTTTCCAAGCAGGTGACCTAGTTTTTAAAGGTCCTACAGGAACTGCTGGAGGTGAGATGTTAAGATTAGACCCCACTATAGGTCAGGCATCAGCATATACTGTAACAGCAGCAAATAGTTTAGCGGTTTCAGGACACTGTTTTATAGGTGGTAGACCTACAGATACCACCGCTGACCCAAAAATTTTAACCATAGATACAGAGGATAAAGTAGGAGAACAATTATTATCTAATTTAAATGCTAAAATAAACTTTTGGACTGCAGATACAACAGGCACTAATAGTCATTATATTAGAACTAGTGGTAATACAACAGGAGTTAAAATAGGTGGAAATTTAGATGTTAGTGGTAATACTGTTGCTGATGGATTTATAATAGCTTCAGGAACATCCGCTACACCTCTTTCTGCTGTAAAATTAATGTATGAAGGTGATAAAAATGTAGCTGCATTCCTAAGAGTAGGTTCAGGTGGTAACGCTGATAAAGGTAGAATGTTATTATATGATAACGCAACTGAGGTGATAGAACTTACAACTTTAGATAATGGTCCGTCCTATATTAATAATGTAGGAGCCGCGTTAGCTATTGGTTCAGATGGTTCCACAGAAGGAGGTGCTGGAATACTTTCCGCTTCAACAATAAGTGGAAGAACTTTAACCTTAAAAAATGATTTGGGTGTAACAGGAGATACTTTAATTAGTGGGAGTATAGGTGTAGGCACTTCTCCATCAAGTAAGTTACACATAGTTACTGATGATAATGTTATAGCTAGATTTCACAGTACAGATGCTAATGCAGGTATAAATTTAAGTGATAATAGTACTACTAATGCACAAGCTTTTAAAAGAACATCCAATAATTTAACAATACTACCAAATGGAGGTATGGTAGGTATACCAAATTCACCTGTGACTAGACTAGATGTTACACATGGTACTGAGGTAACATCATTAGTTAATAATACGGGAGGTGGTGAATCAGTTACTTTTGGGACTGTCCACGGTGGTGGTTCTCTTACAGCTGGAAAATTGTATTTTATGACTAGTGCTGGAGCATGGAGAGAAACTGATGCGGACGCAGTAAATACGGGTAGTAACCAGTTATTAGCAATAGCTAAGGGTACTGCGGTTTCGGATGGAATGTTAATACGGGGATTCTTTGATGTACATAACGCGTTTACAGGAACATTTAATGAAGGGGTACCTGTGTACGTCTCAACAACTGCAGGATATGTATCCGTCACACAACCATCTGGTAGTAATGATTTTTCTAGAGTGGTGGGCTACTGTACAAATACTGCAAATGTTATCTACTTTAATCCTGATAGTACATTTATTAAAATAGCTTAACATGCCAAATATAAACGAAATAAATGGATTGGTACTTTGTGATGAAGTAAATGTGGACGGTATACTTATACAGTCTATAGCAGACATTGATAATATAAGTCAAAATTGTGCGAGTTGTACAGAGATACTCTTAGGACCATCAGATTTTAGTTGTGGTAGAGCTTGTGTAGCAGAGTGTACTGACCATTATACAGATGGTGACGCTACTACTGTACCACTAGTGGTTGGGGACAAAATATTTGAAAATGCTGAGTGTTTATGTGATAGCCCAACTAATCTATATTATTCTAATAAATGTGGATTAAGGGGTGGTTATTGTTATACCATTAATGCATCAAATTGTAAAATAGAAAGTGTCTCTGTTTGTTAAGGTGAGTATGAAAAATTATACGTTTTTAGAGGATAAGTTATTAGATGAAACAGGAGCTGAAGTTATGATGTCCTGGGAAACACCTATGATGAAAAAACATGCGGAGATAGTAACCGAAAAAGGGGGTGACATTCTAGAAATTGGTTTTGGTATGGGAATATGTGCTAATTTTATACAACAACATAATATTAATTCACACACCATAATAGAAATACACGACCAAGTATTTGAAAAACTTCTAGAATGGTCAAAAGATAAACCTAATGTTATACCGATTAAAGGTGATTGGGTAGATAGTATACCCACCAAAAAATACGATGGAATAATGTTTGATACTTGGAACGATAATAGGACACTACAATTTAAAAAATTAATTCCAAACCATATTAAAAAAGGTACTATATTCACATTTTACAATTCCTACCAAAAAGAAGTGAATGGTTATAACTATCCAGCGGAGTACACTATACTTAAAGTAAATCCTGATAAACAATATAATAAATATTTTACATACGACACTTATTACCTTCCTAAGGTAACCTTCTAATTATTTCCAAAAAACTTGTATAGAAACTAAACATAATGCTAAAATTAAAGAAATCATTGTTTTAGTATTAATGCCCTCACCTTTTAATAACCAAGTTAAAATAGAAAAAATTATAATCCCACATGCAAAAGCTATAAATCTTTGAGGCCACAATAACCCATCAAAAGCAGCTACCCCCTGTCGTGTTCCTTCTAAAAATAAATAAGTAATAGGAATACCAGTTAATAATAATGCCCATTCGTATTTTCTAAAAGAGTCCCATATAAATTGCCCATTTAATTGTAACCACACCATAGTCTGAGCTAGAATAAAAATCAATATTGCGAAAAGTATGTTCTTGTTCATATTTTTTATTATGTTTATAAGTGTAAGTAAAAAAAATTAAAAATGAAATTAATTATATGGGTAAATAAAGAGGATTTACAATCCATGGAGGGTTTTATAAAAGGAAAACAATCTTTTCCCCCACTATTTACAACTACAAACCTAAACATAAACCAAATCGCCGTAATACTAAACATAGATGACTATTATAAACTCCAAGATAACACCGGAATCAGTTAAAGAGTATAATGAGGAAGCATTACTCGCTGATGGATTTGATGATGCAATTATAGGTATGTGTTTACAATTTGGACAACTACCTGTAGTAGCTTATGATTATGAAAAATGTATTCAGATTCTAATGAAAGATATGACTAGAGATGAAGCTTTAGAGTATTTTGAGTTTAATGTTATTAATGCTTATATGGGGATTAATACACCAGTATATATTGTGTCATGAAAAAAGTATTTAATAATTTAAATGAATTAGAAACTTTCTTTAAAGAAGAAAAAAATTTCATAATGAATTTAATGTTTCACAAACTAGAGGAAGCCATTCAAAATGAAATGGATGAAATACTAGTAATTGAAACTTTTTGTAAAGATGTTTTTTTAAATCTTAATATAACTTGTAAAAAAAAGGACTTCCTACGTTTGTTCGCGAAATTAGAAGAACACTTTAAAGGTACTGAAGATTATGAAAAATGTGCAAAATTACTGGAATACCAAGAACTATTAAAAAGAGGGACTTTATGAAAGGGTGGGCAGAAGAAAGAGTGGTAAAAGAATTAGGGTATTTAAACTTAAATGAAGGCCCAACATCAAGAGAGTCTCATTATTCTAGACATTTAATTTTTTTAAGATGGTTAAATAGAACCTTTTCAAAAAAAGTAAAAATAATAGATATTGGTGGTGGGTCAGGAACCCTTCTACACACAATACTTTATTATGAAAAATCTCCATTTAAAATGGATGAATTTGAAAGTTATAGTTGTTATGACCTTAATTCTTATTGTGTAGAAAATGGTAAAGAAACTTTTAAAGATTGCCAAAATGTTAAATTTATAGAACAGGACTTAGATAACCACCCCATTAAAGAAAAAGTAGATGTAGTTTATGTTGACAGTACATTAACTATGTTTGAAAAACCATATGATGTTTTATATAACTTACTTAATATAAGTGATTATGTAGTATTAAATCGTACTCCTTTAAATAATATCCCACAAGATAAAAAAGAAGAGTTTAAATGGGGAGGAATGACCAGTCATTCCCCTTTATGGAAATTTTCTGTTCATCAGATGGAAAATTTTACTAAAAATTATGGATGGGGAATGAGTGTGATTAATATTCCCACTCCACCACTAAACTCCGCACATGATGTGTTATCTCCACACCAATACGATATGAAAAAATACGTTTATAAAAACGGTTTACTTACTCCTCTTCCCGATAACAAGTTAAATTATCGTGATAATATTATACTCTTAGAAAATAAACAACCTGGAACCGACCCCTGGTTAAAATCCAAATCGTAACTACCAAGATAAAGTGACCATCTTTTTTATTCAAGATATTTATCAAATAAAAGATAAGTATGCGAAATTTTTTATTAACACTATTTAGTATATTAAGTTTTACCACTTTTGCACAAAACGATTCGTGGTTAAATTTACAAATTCAGTTTGATAATTACCCAGAAGAAATAGAATGGAAATTATTACAAATAGACACACTAGCTTCTAACCATTTATTAATAGCAGAAGGTGGACCCTATAATAACGCACCAAATCAGAGTATAATTAATAAATTTATACCTGGATTAAGTTCAAATCAAACTTATATATTAGAAGTTGATGACGCATTTGGTGATGGATTAAATTGGCCTTTGAATTTTACAGGTTATATTCATTTATTTAATAGTTGTGAAGATACTATTTCATATGTAGAAGGAAATTTTGGGGCATTTTTTGGTGATACAATTACAGTTTCTCCTTGTAATTCCCCACCACTAGGTTGTCCAGACCCATTAGCACTTAACTACGATTCACTTGCACAATATACAGATATGGGTATGTGTACCTATCCTCCTTGTACTTCTGGTTTAGATACTCTTTACGTTGAACCATTATGTGATAACGGAACCTCAAAATTATACTGGCAGTGGTCAGACCAAACAGATACAAATCCTAATTGTGGGATTATTGGTTATTATAGGGGAACAGACTTAAATAACCTTCCATTTTATCCTTTCCCAAGTAACTGGCCTCAAGGAGGATTAACAACCACAATTAATCAAACTTCCCAAGGACAAATGCATTATTTCTATGCGATGTTAGGGGATTCTACTTTCACAGATACACTTTCTATTATGCCAACACAATGTATATTGGGTTGTACCGACTCTACTTCCTTGAATTACAATCCATGGGCAAATGAAGATGACGGTAATTGTCAAAGTACTCAAGGAGATTGTGATTATGGTGAAAGTTGTGTTAGAGTTATAGTTACCCCAGATTCTTATGGAGAAGAAACTTATTGGTCTTTAACAGATACTGTTACAGGTACGGTATTAGGTTCAGTTAATGCGGGTTATTATACAACACCAGGGGTTCCTATGACAACCAACGTGTGTGCACCAGAAAATTCAGTATTACAATTTACATTAAATGATGAATATGGGGATGGTATGTGTGGAACTTGTTGGGGTGGATTAGACGGTTCAGTATTAGTTGAGGCATGTGGTGATACGATAGCTTATATGGCACCACCTACACCAATGGATTTTGGTAGTGATACGACATTTGTGGCTGTACCAGCACCTATATGTGCAACAACAGGACCTGTAATAGGTTGTATGGACCCAGGGTACGTAGAATACCTACCTACAGCTACACAACAAGACTCTAATTCATGTATAACACCAGTGATATTAGGGTGTGTTAATCCAGGAGCTTTTAATTATGACCCGAATGCAAATCAACAACTTATAACTCAAAGTTGTACCTACACACTTAGATTATTAGATGGTGCTGGTGATGGATGGTTCGGTTCATGGATAGGTATAACACAAGGTGATTCTATTATTGGTGATTTTACTATGACACAAGGAGATACTTTAGACATTCCTATTGTGTTAGATGCTATTAAACCAGCAAAAATTTATTTCTTTACGTTAGGGAACTCAGTCTCAACCGCAAGTCAATGTGGTGTACAATTAATAAATCCAATGGGGCAAGTTACATTCTATGCAGGGTCTAATCCATGGACAGACCCTATTATTCCATTCCCTTTTGTCTACACTACTATACAAGATTGTGGTAATAGTTGTATACCAACAATTCCGGGTTGTATGGACCCAACAGCTTACAATTATAACCCCATGGCTAATGTACCAGATACAATTTTTCCATGTTTCTTTAATCCAGGTTGTATAAGTCCAGCTTACTTAGAATACCATACTTATTTAGATTCAGTAGGTGTCGCTCCTGATTTTCTTGAACCATTTGCTTGTCAAAATTTAGCTGTATTTGGTTGTATGGATTCAACTCAATTTAATTATGACCCTTACGCGACAGTTCAATGGACTTCAGCTACAGACCCAACTAACCCATGTATACCTATGATATATGGTTGTACGGACCCAACTGCACTCAATTATGACGCTAACGCTAATACGGAGGATTATACATGTATCCTTCCAATTTACGGATGTACTGATTCAACCGCATTTAACTATAATCCTTTAGCTAATACGGATAACGGGACATGTGAAGTGGTGGTTTATGGTTGTACAGACCCATCCGCATTAAATTATGACCCCTTGGCCAATACAGACGATTTTAGTTGTATTCCTATCATAAATGGTTGTACGGATTCTACAGCATTTAATTATAATCCCTTAGCTAACACTGATAATGGTACGTGTATTCAGATAATATATGGTTGTACGGACCCTTCCGCCCTGAATTATAACGCGAACGCTAATACGGATGATTTTACTTGTATTCCTTATATCTACGGGTGTACTGATAGTACAATGATGAACTATGATTCTAACGCAAATACTGATAATGGGACATGTATCCCATTTATATATGGTTGTACTAACCCTAACGCGTTAAATTATGACCCACTTGCGAATACGGACGACTTTAGTTGTATTCTCCCTATTTACGGATGTACTGACTCAACAATGTGGAATTATAATCCTTTAGCAAATGTGGATAACGGTACCTGTGAAGTATTCGTATATGGTTGTATGGACCCTATAATGTTTAATTATAATCCATTAGCAAACACCAATCAGGTTAGTGCGACAGACATTACTAGTCCGTGTATACCTATTATTTACGGATGTACAGATTCAACAGCATTTAATTACGACCCTTACGCTAATACAGATAATGGTACCTGTGAAGCGATAGTATTGGGTTGTACAGATGACTATGATTTTCCTGGGTATCTTTACACAACTTATCCTAATTATTTACCAGGATTTACAAGTGTGATGACATATAATGTTAACCCATTAGCTAATACCGATGACGGGAGTTGTTTATATTATGATAATACTACGGTAACAGGACCTGGAACACCTTATTGGTTAAATGATTCATGTTACGCTTGGGTTATTTATGAAGTGGACCCATACTGTCTAACCAATCAGTGGGATAGTTTTTGTCAATCACAATATGATTATTGTGAATTTGGTACACCTATAGGGTTAAACGATTTAACAAGGGAACAAATATTAATTTTTCCTAACCCTACACGAGATAAAATTACTATAAAGTGTAACCAGGAAATTAGTTTTACACTTTATGACCTATTAGGTAAAAATTTATTAAAAGTTAAAGATACTAAAACTGAAGTGATAGATTTAAGTGGATACTCAAAAGGTATTTATAATATACAGATTGATTATAAAGGAATAATTTTAAATCATAAAATCATTAAACAATGAAGAAGGTAAATAATTTTATAAAATCTAACATACTAACAGTATATGTTGGGGTATTCTTAATTTTCTTTATATTGATGTTAAGTGCGTGTGAAAAAGAACCACTAGAACCCTACTCCCCACCCCAAGCTGTAAATCCAGCAGAAATTGAGGGGTTGTGGGATATAACTAATTTTACTTTATTAGAGGAAGGGTATAGGTTAGATGTTTCTGCGTGGGTTGTGTATGTAGATGATTCGGTGAGTGATGTAGGTACTCTTATGTTTCATAATGGGTTATGTTGTGGTGGTCTATGTCAAGCAGGTGTTGCGGACTTTACTTTAATTTATGGAACACGAGCAGAAGGGTACGAACCTTCTATGAGATGGGGTGATAACCATAACTCTCTCTTACAAGATACGTCCAGTTTAGGTTGGAATTGGAGGGCTGAAAAACCACTATGTAATGTAAGTAATTATACATATGAATATAACCCCGCACAATATTTTTTAGGGGTGGGTCTAGAAGAATGGACCACAACATATAAAACAGAGGATAAATGGATAATTGAAAACATCAGAACCTATAATGATGAGTTAGAATTAACGGGGGAACATTATCAGTATAGGGAATTAACACTAGAAAGATAAATTTTATGGCAACTACAAAAGCAGAAGGATTTTTACAAAAAATTGACCCACAAATGTGGATAACCCTTATAGGGTTTGTCTTCACATTAGGATTAATCTATGGGGAGTTTCAACAAATGAAGAACCAGATAATGATTTTTGAAGAAAAGCAAAAATTATTTGACGAAGAATTTGGAGATGAAACTGTGATGGTATTGGAAAAGTTTGAACAAATGGAGGAAAAGTTTGAAATGGAGTTAGAAGTAGTAGAGAATAGATTGGATAAAAAAATTAAAACAATTAATACATTAGAAGATAAAGTTTTTGCCATCACAAAAGAAATTGACGTAGAATTTAAAAAATTAAACCTTCAAATCCTGAGTCTAGGGGGACATGATATAACAAAAGAATAATATGAAAAATTTATTAATTATAATAACCATTTTTTTTCCTCTTTTTATTTCTGCACAAACTGATTCTACTACAGTAGATTTAAATCAAAATTGGTTTAAGACAAATATTGTTGATGGGTTAGAGATTTATTTCGCAGGGGTTTATGGGAGACCTAATGATTTTTCGGACCAGACATTAAAAGATGATTATGGTTTTACTTTAGGGTTTAAAAAGAAAGCTAGTGAATTATGTATAACTTGTCCTAAAAATGAATTTGGTAGAAAAGATGATGAGTTAAAAGAAGACGAGGGTAAAGAATCATACGCGTTTAATAAACAGGGGTTGGAATATACTATTACTTGGAGTTACTTTAGAGACGATAATAAACCTTTCAGTGAGGACAGACAATCAATTAGGTATACAAAACTATTCAAAAAGTGGGGAGTTTGGACTGAAGTTGACCATAGAAATAGAGTTTTTGAAGATATTTCGGAGTCTGGTTCCAACCAAGAGTATGTGAAAGGTGGGATAAGAATATTATATAGAGCTACAGATTGGTTAAATATTACAGGTGGGGTCAACGCAAGGACCAATCCGTTTGTTTCTTATACTAACGAATTCATTAGTTGGTATGAAGGAGCTTCCTGGGATACAGAATCTTCTGCACAAAATGTATTTTATGATTTTGACAATAATGGTGACTGGACAGATGAAGAATTAGTGGGTACTTATACGGAAATTTTAGACCCTGTTTTAAATGAACCATATGTAACTAATAGGTATAATGCAAAAAAAGAGATTTGGGTTGCTTCCGCTTCACCCGTAATTGGAGTTGACATCCTAACTGAGTCAAGAGTATACTTTTTTAATTTATTTATTAATGTTTATCCATACCCTTACGATGTAATCAAGCCAGGAGTCGAATATGTCACCTCGGGTAATGATATAGAATTAAAAGCTTTTGGTATGGAAGCAGACTGGGCACCAACCGAATCCATTACGGAATTTGATGCTGGTTTGAGTATCGGACTTAAATTAGGAAAAGGATTTTCTGCGGAAGTGAACGGAGAAATATCTAACTACTATGGGGTATATAACTATAGAACACAGTTAGGACTAAAGTACAAAATAAAGTAAAATGAAACAAGCTAGGACCCCAACCCTAAAATTATTTGGGATATATCTCTTTATACTTTTTCTCTTACTCCTTAATTCAGGGAAAGTATTTTCCCAAACTATAAAAGTACAAGACCAACAAACACTAGAACCTATCCCGTTTGTTAATATATCATCATATCAAATGTTAACTTCAGAAACAGATAAGGGGTTTGTTACAGATTCTATTAGAGTTGGTACAACAACAGACATAAATGGTAATGCAGATATTTCAGATTGGTCTGATGACATGTTATTACATATCTCATTTTTAGGGTACGAGAAAAGAAAAATAACAAAGAGGGAGATACTTGAAAAAAATAATATTGTTTTTTTAAGAGAAACAGCTCAATACTTAGAACAAGTGGTTGTTTCAGCTAGTAAATTTAGAGAAAAAAGAGAAAATGTAGCTTATTCTATAGAATCATTAGATAGAAAAAGTATAGAAAGTGCAAATGTAACACAAACTCCAGACTTATTAACTAAAACAAATGGGGTTACCATACAAAAATCACAACTAGGTGGGGGTTCACCAATCATTAGAGGGTTTGAAGCTAATAGAGTATTGTTAGTTGTAGATGGTGTTAGAATGAATAATGCAATCTATCGTTCTGGTCACTTACAAAACTCTTTAACAATTGACCCTAATGCGGTAGAAATAGTAGAGGTTGTATTCGGTCCCTCATCAACTATATATGGGAGTGATGCTCTAGGAGGTGTAATACATTTTTATACACGTAAACCACAATTTAGTAAAAATGATAAAATATTTACTCAAACAAAAGTTGTAAGTAGAATGTCCCTTGTTGATGAAGGAATGTCTACACATATAGATTACAATATAGGTGGTAAGAATGTTGCTAATTTCACTAGTTTAACCTATACTAGTTTCGGGGACTTAAGAATGGGTCAAAACCGAAATCATGGATATGGTGATTGGGGATTAGTAAACCATTACATTAATGATAACGATGTGATGGTTGAAAATGAAAATCCACATATACAAGTAGGTACAGGTTATGAACAATACGATTTACTAAATAATCTAACTTGGAAAGTAACTCCAGAAATAATTTTAAGATGGAATACCCAACTTTCCACCACCACAAACATACCTAGATATGATAATCTCCAAGACTATAAAGACGGTCAGTTAAAATGGAGTGAATGGCACTACGGACCTCAGACTAGATTTTTTACTTCACTACAAAGTAGTTTTTATAAACAAACTAAATTATATGATGGGTTTAAGTTAACAACAGCATACCAATTTATAAAAGAAGACAGAATTACTAGAAGATATCAATCACAAGATTACAATAACACCGATGTTGATGTACATGTGTCTAGTATTAATTTAGATTTCTCGAAAAAGAAACTTTTATATGGGTTTGAGTTTGTAAATAATCAAGTACTGTCAACAGCAACTGAAGGTACCCAACCAAGATATCCTTCAGGTGGAAGTGACTTAACATCGATTGCTGTTTATACAACATATAAACATCATTTTTCCGAAAAATTCTTAATGGCTGGTGGAGTAAGATACTCTACTATATTTGCAAATATGTTATTTAATGAGACTGACCCTGTATTTGTTACAGATGAAATAACTACAACCAATGCAGCACTTACTGGAAATATAAACAGCATCTTCAAACCCGGAAATGGTTGGAAGTTTGATGTGGTGGGTAGTACCGGATTTAGAAGTCCGAACATTGATGATTATGGGAAAGTATTTGTTAAAAGGGGTGATATGGTTATTCCTAATCCAGAACTTACACCAGAATATGCATATAATGTAGAAGGAAGTATAACTAAAACTTGGTCTAACATCTCTTTAGCTGGGACCATATATAATACATGGTTACGTGACGCTATAACAAAACAAGACTTAGGATACACTCAAGTATATGAAGACGAAGAAGTAAATGTACAAACTCTTATGAATACGGAGGAAGCTTATGTTAGGGGTGTTTCTTTAATTGGGAAATACGAACCTTTAAAAGTTCTTTACTTTGAATCTTCATTTAATCTACAAAAAGGTTATGATATATCTAATAATGAATCTTTAGGGCATATTCCACCCGCTTATGGTAAATTTTTAACTAGATTAAAATTTAAAAAATTTGAAGGAAAGGTTTGGTATGATTATGCATTACCTAAATTAATAGAAGAAGCTAATGACGCGACAGATAACACTGATTTAGCTACCGAAGAGGGTTGGCCTTTTTGGTATACATTTAACATAAGTATGTCCTATAAATTTCATAAAGGACTTACTTTACAAATAGGGTTGGAAAATTTAATGGACCTTCACTATAGAACATTCTCCTCTGGACTTTCAGCTCCAGGAAGAAATGTGATAATAAAAGCACAATATAAATTTTAAAAAATGAATTGGAAAAAAATGGGTACTAAAGTACTAGACTATTTAAAAGACTATGGACATCACGCATTACTACTATTCGCTGGTTGGGAATTAAAATCAGCAGATTGGATGGTATTTGCATGTTCTATAGCAATTTGGGCTCTTATCAATGAGGTAAGAAAGTACAAAAGACAATAATTATTATTAAAAAATTAAAAATGAACACATTATTAAATTATGTAAAAAAATATGCGGGACACTTATTATTATTCGGTTATACATGTGAAGTTATAAACGGAGACCATCTTGTAGCACAAGCCTTATTATTAGGGTGGATTGTGTGGAGAGAATGGAGATGTAGTGACTGTTGTAAAATGAAGTAAATTATGACTATAGCGAGAGTTATTATTACTATTGGGGTTCTAATTATTTTTGCATGGTTAGTTTATCTTATATTTTTTGAGGAGGTTACGGGGACTACTCGTGACCTTCTTTTTATTCTAATCGGGGGTTTTTTAAGTTCCTTCCAGAACATAATAGACTATTGGTTTAAAAAAGATAAAAAATATGAGTGAAGAGATAGGGTTTAACGATACAAAAGCGGGTACTGATTGTACTTGGATTACCGCTACAGATAGGTGGAGTGAGGCTTTTTACACCTGGTTAAACGCTTGTTTTACACAAGGCGGTGGTGCAACTGCACAATTAACTCGAATCCGAAAAGGTAAAAAAGAATACCAGAGAAGGTTTTGTAAACTTGTTGCGGAGATAAAAGGAGAAGAATATGAAGAAACTAAATATTTTCGTCCAGACATCCAAGTAAAGGTATCCGATATAAAACTTGTAGAGAAAGAGTTGAGAAAGATAAACTTGAATGTATTTATAAATAAAAAGAAATAGTATGTATCCTTTATATTCAGACAAACCAAACTTATTCGAATGCCAAATACAATTAGAAGGTTGTTCACTTAACGAAGCTTCTGCTAGACTTGTTATAGAAAGTGACCAAAACTCATTAATTTTTAATGGGGAGATAGATAATAGTGGAACTTGTTTAATTCCTGTCAAAAAACTAAAAGGTTTAGTTAGTGAAAATGGGGAAATGAAATTAGAGGTTATAGCCGATGATATGTATTTTAGTCCGTGGGAATCTAACTATGAATTATTACAATCAAAAAAAGTTACAGTAGAGGTAAAAACACCTACAAATAAATCCAGGATTGTGGAAAATACTAAACCAACAATAAAGGTTAACTTTAAAAAAGAACAACCTATTAAAAAAGTTACTAAAAAAGTTACTAAAAAAGTAGTCTCCGAATCACCAACAGAATTCAGTAAAAGAGATTTAACAAACCTCTTGAAACGCCTGAAAAGATAATTTACTTTCGTAACTCAAGGTATAACTTTAAGTTATGGCAGATTTATCTAATTTAAAAATATCAGAATCTTATGGGAGAGTACTCCAGAGAGACCCCACCAGTGGGGAACTACAAGACCTACTAGGTACAACACCCACCTCAATTAAATTTAATGGTACTACCTTACAATATGTTGATGGAAATCAACAGAATAACTATGTGTTAATTTCAGATGCTCAAGGAAATGCAAGTTGGGCAGAAAATACTGGAGGTGGTAGTGCGACTGTCTATTGGTCCTCTGATACTACTTCACAACCTGCAGATTATATTAGAGTGAGTGGTAATACCACAAGTGCAAAAGTAGGTGGAAAATTAGAAGTAAGTGGTGATACTATTTTAGGTAGTGGATTAGGGGTGTCAGGAAATACTGAAGTAAAAGGTTCTATAAGTGCAGATACAGGGATTTATAGTCATGACATTTTTACATCCCATATAACAACCACCGCTAGTTCCACAGATACTCTAGTTATAGAATCTGATATGGTTAACATAAAAAGTTTTGGCGGTGCTCAAGAATATTTTGAAGTAAGGGATGACCAATTCAGATTTTATCAAAATAATGGGGAAGCTGTTAACTTTTTTACAGCAGACAAATATCTTTTTAATGCTGGAAGTCAGGATATTAATTTTGTGATATCAGGACCTACAGATGAAAATACTTTCTTTGTAGATGTATCAGAAAATAGAATTAGAGCGATGTACCATTTAGTTATAGGTAAATCATCTCATATTAATAATACAGAATCTGATAAATATGGATTAGCCGTAACAGGCTCTTCACTATTTTACCCAGGTACCGCTAGTACTAACTGTATTAATGCACCTGGACCTATTTCAGCCAACACTGTTACAGGACAAACTAGTATATCAACTTACGGTACTATATATTCTGCTAATACAGACCTACTCGACATTTTCCAAGTAGCATCAGCAATTACTGAAACATCCTATTGGAGTGCAGATACTACACCATCTGATACTGTAAAATATGTAAGATTAAGTGGTAATAGTACAAGTGCGAAAATAGGTGGAAATTTAGAGATAAGTGGTGGTGTGACTAGTGTGGGTAATATAACTCTATTACCTAATGCGAATTTGGTTGGTCATGGTGGTAGCAATATCACATCTATGCAAAACATAGATTGTGAAGTTGTAAGGTCTGTTGATGCTTCAGATACAAGAGTTCACTTGGAGTCTACTGCTATTGAATTTTATGCGAGTCCCAATCAAAGTAATAAAATACTTACTCTTTTTGATGACGGGATTTCGGGTAGAACGTTAACTTTAAAAGAAAATTTAGGTGTTACTGGTAATACCTTTATGGGTGGTGACCTAACACTAATTACAGATAACCAAAAGATAATATTGGGGACAGGTGCAGACACTGAAATATATCAAAGTGGTTCAGAAACTATAATTAAAGACGCCTCAACAGGTAATATAAAACTTCGAGCGGGAACCATAACACTCCAAAATGGAGCAGGTTCTAAAACCATGGGAGTATTCAATGGGGCTAATAAGGTTGAATTGTTTTATAATAATAACTCAAAGTTTGAGACTACTAATATTGGAGTATCAGTAACCGGTGAGATTGTGGTTACTGGTGGTGCCGGTATTAGTGGCGATACAGAAGTTGGAGGTACCTTATCAGCAGACACTATGTCTGGAAGAACTTTAACCTTAAAAGAGAATTTAGGAATAAGTGGTAATACCTATTTTCCAGATTCAACTTCTGATACTATAGGTAAGTTAAACTTTGGTGCTAGTAATGATTTAGCAATATATCACAATGGTAGTGACTCGTACATTAAAGAATCTGGTACGGGAAGATTACACTTACAAGGTGGTGGTGGAATAGACATCATATCTCCCGCTGATGAAAGTATGGCATTATTTAACGCTAATAGTTCTGTTGACCTTTACTATAATAACACCAAAAGATTTGAAACGACAGATGGTGGAGCACTTATCACTGGTAACTTAGAAGCTACTGGGGGTGTTGGTATTACTGGTGATACTGAAGTAATGGGTACACTATCAGCAGATACTATGTCTGGAAGAACTTTAACTTTAAAAGAAAATTTGGGTGTTACCGGCATTACAACTACAGGACAAGCCTTGACTAAAACTAGACATTATTTTGGTGAATACGGTGGAAGTAACCCCTTCATATCCGTCGATGGTTCAGATAATCTCGCTCTCTCTAATAGACCAGTCCTGATTGAGAATGCCGTTGGAGGTTCACTCCAAGCTAGAGGAGGGGTGGGTATTAGTGGTGATACAGAAGTAGGTGGTACACTATCAGCAGATACTATGTCTGGAAGGACTTTGACTTTAAAAGAAAATTTAGGAGTTTCAGGTAATACTATTATTAATAGATTAAAATATGATGTACAGTCATTAGCAAATGATACAGGTAGTGGTGAAGTAGCTTACTTTGGTACAGGTACACTAACCGCAGGAAAATTATACTACTTAAGGACGACTGGTTCATGGGCTGAAGCTCATGCAGATGCTTCTAGTAATGATGGGAATAGCCAACTATTAGGTATTGCTTTAGGTTCCACCCCAACAACGGATGGTGTGCTCTTAAGAGGGTTTTTTGATATGCATAGTTATTTTACCGGTACTTTTAACGAGGGAATACCCGTATACGTGGACGATAATAATTCGGGTTATGTGACAGTTACCCAACCTGCAGGAAATAATGAATTTGTTAGAGTAGTGGGTTTTTGTACCACCTCATCAAACATCATCTACTTTAATCCAGATTCAACTTACATAACAGTAGAAGCGTAATATGGCGAGTCAAGGTGGTATAGACGGTAAAGATATGTGTACATCAGTTAAAAACATGAACGGTGTATTATTAGCAAATATTAAATCATTACTGGGTAGAGGTAGAACTCCATGTACGACATGTCAAGAGGTTGCTTTATCGGAGAATAGAAACTTGGGTCTAGTGTGTGGGATGTCTTGTGATACCTTGTATTATACCGAAGGAGACCCAACTAACCTACAATTAGGGGATTTTTTATTTACCGATTCATCATGTACTACAACATCAGGAAGAAATTACTACTCTAATAAGTGTGGTGCAAGAAGTGGATTTGTTTATTTACTTGACACTAATGGAAAAATAACTCAAGTTACTCCATGTATATAATATTTATAAGATAAAAGATATGGGATTAGATATTACAGCAGTTTCAAAATTAGAACCAGTAGATTTACCAGAAGGTATAGAACTATGGAGTGATGAGTATTATGATTGGGAAGATGAACAAGTCAGTAGTGTATGGAACCTTCATCCCCATTCCTATTTTGAAGAACAATTTCAAGGTCTAACAGAAGGACCTCATGTTTATTTAGGACCATCTTACGGTCATAGAGCGGGCTCATATTCAGGTTATAATCAATGGAGAGATTGGTTAGCACGAGCAGCTTATGGAAAACGTATAGAGGATGTGTGGGAAGATATAGATACTGGTGGTTATGGTGGTCCATTTGCTGAACTAGTTAATTTTCCTGATAATGAAGGTACTATAGGTCCTGTAGCATCTAAAAAACTTTACCGTGACTTTGTTGTGTTAGAAGATGTTATAATGGATGAGGTAGATTCATGGTATCTAAAACAACACCCCACAAACACTATAAGTCTTGATGACTTTAAGTGGTTCCAGTCAAAATACAAAGATTGGAAAGAAACATTTAAAATAGCATCCGACAACGGTGCTGTATTTTTTCACTAAAATTTTATTTTAAATATTTTTACTTAAAGTCTTGGACAATTCCAGGACTTTTTTTACTTTTAGATAAAAAGATACATTATGAAAAAAGAATTTATAGTTAACCTTTCTGATGTGGGTATGGATGATGTTCACAAAGTTGGGGGTAAAAGCGCTTCTCTGGGAGAGATGTTACAACATTTAACAAAGTTAGGGATAAGAGTGCCTAACGGATTTGCAATCACCGCGGAAGCTTACTGGGAGTTTATTCATTATAATGGTTTACAAACAATTATTACAGGTTTAGTTAACCAAATAAAAAAAGATGATGTTGTTTCTTTAAGAAAAATAGGTACAGAAGTAAGACAACTTATTAGAAATGGTAAATGGCCTAAAGAGTTAAAGGATAGTATTAGAGACAAGTATACTGAATTATCTGGAGATTATGACCAAGTAATGACCGATGTAGCTGTAAGGTCATCAGCTACCGCGGAAGACTTACCAGACGCGTCTTTTGCTGGACAACAAGAAACTTATTTAAATGTTAGAGGACCGGAAAGTTTATTAGAGGCAGTTAGAAATTGTTTCGCGTCTTTATTTACGGATAGGGCTATTTCATATAGAGAAACGTTTGAGTTTAATCATTTTGATATTGGGCTTTCAGTTTGTGTACAAAAGATGGTTAGGTCAGACTTAGGTTCTTCTGGTGTAGCATTTTCTATAGACACCGAAAGTGGATTTAAAGACGTAGTGTTAATTAATGGAGCTTATGGTTTAGGTGAAATGGTAGTACAAGGAAGTATATCACCAGATGAATTTATGGTATTTAAACCTACTTTACACCATGGGTTTAGTTCTATTATAGAAAAAAGAATGGGTAGTAAAGATAAAAAAATGATATATGGTGATGACCCAGGTAAAATGACCAAAATTGTAAATGTCCCAGATTATAAAGCAAATGACTTTTGTATTAGTGATAAAGAAGTATTACAAATATCAGAATGGGTAACACTAATAGAAAGATACTATAGTGAAAGAAAAAATGAGTGGTGCCCAATGGATGTGGAATGGGCAATAGATGGTATGACAAAAGAACTTTTTATAGTTCAAGCTAGACCAGAAACAGTCCATTCACGAAAAGAAAATGATAAAATAATTGAGTACAAATTAGAGAAAACAGAAGAACGTAAAACATTATGTGAAGGGATAGCTGTTGGTGATAAGTTAGGTGTTGGTAATGTAAAAATAATGTTTTCTATAGATGGTAGAGATGGGACAATGGATGGAGCTGATTTTAAAGATGGTGAGATACTAGTAACAGATATGACAGACCCTGACTGGGAACCAATTATGAAAAAAGCAAGTGCAATAGTAACCAATAAAGGCGGTAGAACATGTCACGCAGCGATTGTCGCAAGAGAAATGGGTATTCCAGCAATTGTAGGATGTGGAAACGCTACTGAATTATTAGAAGAAGGTAAATTAGTAACTGTAAGTTGTGCGGAAGGAGATACCGGTTTTGTATACGAGGGAGAAGTCGATTATAATATAGTTGAAACTAATCTAAAAGATTTACCTAAAGTTGAAACACCTATTATGTTAAATGTAGCTTCACCAGATTTAGCTTTTAAATTTTCTAATTTACCACATAGTGGTGTCGGCTTAGCAAGAGAAGAATTTATAATCAACAACTACATCAAAGTACACCCATTAGCTCTCTTACAACACCAAAATCTAAACGATAAAGAACTTACAGAAAAAATTCAAACCATAACACAAGGTTATAAAGATGAAGAAACATTTTTTGTTAAAAGACTATCATATGGTATAGCTAAAATAGCAGCGTCTTTTTACCCTAAAGAAGTAATAGTAAGATTGTCAGATTTTAAAACTAATGAATATAGAAATTTGTTAGGGGGTGAACATTTTGAACCTATAGAGGAGAATCCGATGATAGGATGGAGAGGAGCTTCACGTTACTACTCCCCACAATATAGAGAAGCTTTCGGTATGGAATGTAAAGCTATAAAAAGAGTTAGGGAAAAAATGGGATTAGACAATGTAACCGTTATGATTCCATTTTGTAGGACAGTTAATGAATTACAGCGAGTATATGATGTAATGGAAGAATATGGGTTAAAGAGAGGACAAAATAATTTAAAAGTATTTTTAATGGCTGAGTTACCTTCTAATATAATATTAGCAGAGGAGTTCTCCAAACACATAGACGGGTTTTCAATAGGTTCAAACGACTTAACACAATTAACATTAGGTTTGGATAGAGATTCTTCATTAGTAGCATCCTTATATGATGAAAGAAATGAAGCGGTAAAAAAGTCTATCAGTAGGTTAATAAAAATAGCAAAGCAGAACAATACTAAAGTAGGGATTTGTGGACAAGGACCGTCAGATTTTCCAGATTTCGCTGCGTTTCTTGTAGAAGAGGGGATAGATACTATTTCGGTTACCCCAGATTCACTGTTGAAAACTTTAAAAATTATTAGTAAATTTGAAAAGGATAAAATATTAGAAAAACTACCAAGAACTCCTTATGATAGAGCAGACTGGTTAAAAGAAAAAGAGTAAAATGAAAAATAATCAAGGTAAAACACCAAAACAAATAGAAGATAGTACAAGATTTGCAATGATTGGGTGGGTAGGGATAGTTGTAATTATCACCTTACTCCTTATTGGTGTAGGTGAATCAACTGGATTCAATCAAGAAGTACGAGAAGGATTACAGGATGACCCTAGACCTTTAACACCACTCATTAATTATATGCATCCAAATAGTTGGGGAGTAGATACTCTCACCCAACAAGACTCATTGGAGATAAAAGACCCCGATATGATGTATAATAGAGAAGAATATCACGGTAAAGAAGGTAAAAATGGAGAATGGGGAGAATATGTACAAAGTGATGAGTGGAATCAAGGTCCCTGTGGTGGTGATGATTGGGTGGATGAAAATGAAATGCATTATTTAAATGATGAATTACACATGTGGATAGGTAATGATGGAGATACGATATGGGAATAGTGATATTGATAGGTTTTATAGTTTTATTAATATGGGGTTTGAGTACAGACTTTAGTGACGGCCAAAAATGATGGAAATAGAAAAAATATTACATTTGATAGCTTTAATAGGTATACCTATTATTATTGGTGTATTATTATTTAAACAAAAATTAAATGAAGAAGAATAAAACAGTATATCTAATTATAATCATTTTATTTGGTTTTATACTGTTAGGAATTAAAAAAAGTGATAAAGAAGAAAATATCTTAAAAAATTATTGGGAAGATATTAGAAATACAAATCTTAAACAAAGTAGTGAAAGTTATGAAAAAGAAAACTAAATACAATAAGCGAAGAGCTATAGATTGTAAAATAATTGAAAAAAGTAAAAACAATCCAGGTTATTGTAAATATAATGTTACAATACAAGAATTGGATGGAACAATACATACCCAACCAGCCTACGGTAAAGATATGCAAGATGCATTGTCAAGACTAATCAACACAGAAAGAACCGTAAAAATGGAAAAGAAAATGGAAAGAAATCCATTTATATTCTTTCTTATTTGGATGGTTGTTATGGCAGCACCAGTTATATGGCATGGTGATATGACATACACACCTTGGTTTATATTATATATGTTTGGTAGTTTTACTGCGTTTTTTTTATTTGCAGGATTGTGGCAAAATTATCTAGATAAAGGAAAAAAATAATGAATAAAAAATGAATTTAGGACAACAAACACAAGTATCAATCGACATGGATAAAACAACACCTTATACGTGTGAAGAATGTGGAAGTGAATTTTTTGAAGAAGTTATATGTATCAGAAAAATATCACGTTTACTAAGTGGACAAGCGGACGATTCTCTAGTCCCAATGAAAACTTATAGATGTGCAGAATGTAAACATATTAATAAAGATTTTAAACCAGATAAGTAAAATGTGGGTACAAACAACAACATGGGGTAAATACGATGTGATTTATCACTATATAAAAAAATAGATATGGGATTTCATAAAAGATGGATAACAGAAGAAGCTTTAATTAGTAGGTACCAAAGAGAAGGTATTGAAGGTATAAAATCTTATTTGAGACATGCAGATGCATTTGTAACAAGTGATGAATTATCTCATTATGTTATAGACACTTATAATTCTGAAAATTTAAAAAATGATGAAAAGTGGGAAAAAATAAATAAAAAATTAAAAACTAAATATAACGATGATAAAGTGTTTTAGAAATTGGAAAGCATGTTGGATTAAATTTAGAAGAAAACATATTATAAGACGTGTTCCGGACAATATAGACATATAAATGAAATTGAAAGTAAAAAATATCATTTATGATTATCTAAATAATAATCTACTACCTAATTTATTAGAACGACCAACCGACATTAGTTACCACCTATCTCTATTTACTATCGCCAACCCAAAACCCTTTCTTAGGGATTGGGCATCTACACATAACTTATTATTACACTTTGATTATAAAGGAAAAACTATTTGGATAGATAAAACTGGTTCCTCACTTCTAATGTGATGATATTTATTTGTATATGAAATCCAACACCACATACTACACAGACGATTGGAAGGAGAAACTTGTAGATGACTTCTATACTGAATACTATCCTAACCCAAGACTAGAACAATCTATTTTTAAATATTTAGATGATTTATATTATATAAGTGAGGATGAAGTATTTGATACTATCTATAGAAAATCTGATGATTACTTTATAGGTAAAACTCAAATTACAGAAGATTTACAAAATTTATTTGGTTTAACCTTACCTACACTTTTAAAGATAGGTCCAGGTGAAGAGGATTATATCGAACCAGCTAGAAACCCAATACCTAGAAGGGTTTTGAATAATTGGATAAAAAGTAAAAAAGAATCCCAATCAATCAACGAAAATAAAGAATCTAAAATAAATCCACAGTTAATGATAGGTGATGAAATCACTGTAGTTCATGTTGATGAAAGTTTTGGTACCCTGAATACACCAGAACGATATAAAGATTATGTGGTTATAGGTAGACGACACAGACAACCAGAAAATTGGGAAGGGCCCGATGCTGATACTAGTTATTATGTGATAGAACCATTAAGTGGTTATAGTGATAAGGAAACATTAGGTCGTATGTTAGCTGGGGGTGGAAGAAAAAGAGAAGAACAACTCCACTCAACGGACAGATGGATGTTAAGAAAAGGATTTTTAAGAGGAGAACATTTAACTGAACAAAAATCACTAAAAGATAATTTATTTAATGTAGAATTAGAAGAGGGTGATACCATACTTGTAGTAAATAGAAGTGAAGCACCCCCTGGAGTTAGAGAACCCTTCCCAGAACATGAACCAGAGTTATTTGTACCTTATGTGGTCATATCTGTAAAAGATACTGGTCATAAAGCAAAACACCCTTACCATTATTTCTTATTACCAGAGGAACAGTATGAGATTTCTATAAACGACCCATATGATGATAGTGTAGATAAATCGGTAAAATCATTATTCCCTTGGATACACGATTGGATTTTAGATAAGGAAGAAGATATAATTACAGAACATAAAGAATCTAAAATAAATCCTTTCTTAGATAAAGGTGATATTATAAGAGTAATTGATATTAGCGGAGAACATTCACGTATGCCAGATAGATTTGGCCTTTATAAAGTATTAGAGATAAAACAAGATAATGCAACCCAGGAGTTTTATTATGATATAGAACCTTATCCGTATACACATCACCTGACACCAATGAAAACTTTATATCATGGAGATACATGGATTTATGGTGAGATACCAATGGCAACTAAGGTAGATAGAAAAACTATAAGTGAACAAAAAGAATCAAAAATTAATCCTGAACTAGAAGTGGGGGACACTATAAGAGTAATTGATGTCGATGGGGAACATGATAGAAAACCAGAAAAATTTAAGTTATATAGAGTAGCGTATAAGGGAAATAAACCAATTGGTCATGTGACCTCATCGCAGAGAATGGGAATCAGAATATGGTATGATATAGTACCAACAGACCTTGACTACGATACAGTAAGAACTTTTGATTCACGAGGTACACCAATGTATCACAGTAAAAGTTTATATCCTGGAGATACATGGATTAAAACGGATGAAGTTATTAGTGAACAAGTACACAGAAATTTAAACCCAGACATCCAAAGAGGTGATGTAATCATGGTATTAGATGTTGTTGACTTAAATACCCAACATACACCAACCGGAGAAGGTATGGAAAATACAGCACTAGTGAGTGGTGATGGTGTTCCCAGATACCAACTGTTTGGGGCACAATCAATACCTCAAACATACCATCCTTATGTGGTTATGTTTAGGAGAGTTTCTACCCCCGTAACTAAAGAAGAGTTTTGGCAAATATGGCCCGTAGACGAAGAAGGAAAATTAGATAGAGGTAATATAGAAATTTCTTCACCACACGTTTTAAGTTCTTTAGATACTTGGAAAATGATAAAACCATATGAAGGTCCAGGAGATGAAAAAATGCCTGAGGAAGATTATGGAAAAGATGGTGGTGATGGATTTAACTATCAAGATGATTACTATTCTTGGACAGATGAAAAATCAATAAATGAACAGAGTGCTGATAGTCCAGGTGACAACATAAGTGATGATGATGAAGAATACGTAGACAATACACCATTTACCAAAAAAGAAATTTTAATCTTAAATCAATTACATAAAAAATTAACTAAAGAGGAATTACAATATCTAGTTAATGATACACCAGGAAGAGGGACTTCAGACTATTACCAACACCAAACTAAGTTTTGGGAAGTGATGAAATTATTTGGGATGGATTTTAAACATGATATTCCCTACCAAACTAGAATTTCACAGTACGCTAAATGGGCATTAGATAATTGGACTCCAGAAGGTGATTATGGAAAGATTGGGAACCCACTAAAAATGCCACTTAAATGGTATAAGGTATCAAGAGAGGAAACAGGTACACAAGTAGAATATAAAGCTGGTGAGGTAGAGGTGTTAGGGTTTGATTATGATAATGCAGAAGAGAGAGGAAATAATGAATTTTGGGAATGGGGTGGAGAAATGGAAACTGATGATTATGGAGACTACGACACACACGATAGTGAAATCACAGGTGTTGATTTTGTTAGACTGGATGAAGCAAAAAGAATAGTTAAGGTGTTAAATGAACAAGATGAATCAGGATTAAAAAGACAAATAACTCAAGCAGAAACCGAAGACTTCCAAGAACTTATGTATGAGGTTTTGAGAAGAGTTAGACAGATTCCTTTGGATAAAACAGTATCACCTAGAAGAATTAAAGAAATACTAAGTGATGATGGCGTAAGTTTCGACCTATACCAAGGAGCAGACCTCAATGAGGAAATACATAGAGAATATAACCGAGTAAGGTTTTATGAATATAGTCAACAACTTTTGAAAGCTGCACATTCGAAAGGAGTGAGAGGTCATTATTTTGAAGGTTTATTAGCGGGACTATTTAATGGGGAAGTTGTTAGTCCGATGGAAGGGGAAATGACCGACCCAAAAGAAGATGTCCTTATTAATGGTATTAACTACTCCGCTAAATTGGTGCGTGCTCAAGATAAAAAATGGGGAACATCCAGTTTACTAGGGGGATTTAAAAAAGCAATAATTCAAAGACTAGTGGATAGAGATATTGAAGTGTCTGATGAATTATTGAAGAGAAAGTTGGAGATTAAAAGTCTTAATGAATTAATAGGTTTATTCCCCGAAGGAGACCCAGATAGAGATTCCTTCCAAGTTAGACACATGGAACTGTTTTTAAAAGATTCCTCTGTAGATAGAAAATATAAAGAGATAACAATGGACTATGCTTTTACTAGTAAATCAGAGGAAGAAATAGGTATAGAATTACATTGGATTTTTGGGTTAATATGGGGTACCAATGAGTCTTTTGAAGGAGAAGAATTACCTACTACTAATTTAAAATATTATTTAATGGATACACCTAGTTTAATAGATGGTATACTTGATGGTGATATTCATTTTACAAAAGGTAGAAATATTAGGGAAATTAGAATATCTGAAAAAAGTATGGTAGATTCAAATGGAGCTACGGAACACTCAATCATATTTCCAATGGTTACAAGACAAGACCTTAAAAATTTATTATATGATGAAGAGTCTGAAAATATGGTTTATAAAGTTATGGGTATATTTAAAGATTTTAGACCTGGAACGGAAAAATATATGCATCATAAAATTGCAGATGTAATCGCGGACAACCCTCAAGAGTTTATTAAGAAGTTACAAGATTTATTTCCAGAGAAAAAGATTACAAATGAAACAGTTTCTAAAATATTAGAAAATATAGACCCAGAAATAAAATATGCTATAGACCAACAGTATAGAACTAATCCAGAAATGAGAGATGAGATTCTAAAATCTTTGGAAGATGAAGGAGATGGTAAGTATTATTTAAACCCAGAAGGCTCATATCTAAATGTCCCACCAATTAAAATAGCACAGAAATTTAGTGATGTTAATGGATATGGTAAGATTAAGTTTGACATGCAAGGAGGTAATGGTATTGCTTATTTTACAGATAAAGATTTAGTAATAAAACTCACTACTGATGATTCAGAATATTTCACAGCAAATAAATTAGTAGGTACTGATAACGAGTATATTGTTAAGGTGTTAGAAAGTGCTAGGATTAAAACTTCACATTCAAAAGGAGACCTATTTATTATTGTACAAGAGTCTTTACCGATGACAAAAGAAATGGAAAAAACATGGGATGAATGTTGCTGTGGTCTAGAATCACCAATTCACATAGATTATCTTAAAGAACCCTCTTTAGTATTACCACCAGTAAGTGAACAAGAAAAATGTATTCCTATTTATGATGAGATAATAGCAATACAAAAAAACTTTGCTGAATATGGTATAGTTTGGAGTGATATTGGTATAGATAATTTAGGAATTAAAAACGGACACTTAGCAGTTATAGACTTAGGTGAAACCAAGGGAGGTGAAACAAAAGGTGAAGAAATGATTTTAAATCTAGAAAACATAAAAATACGACCTCTCACTGAAAAACACATTCGTAAACAATTACACTTAATATAAGTTTTTTTTGATATAATTTTTTATATATTTATAATATATGAAGAAGTTATTAACTATATTATTAATATTCTTCACCGTAACCACATACTCCCAGTGTGTATCAAATCAGTCTTTTACATTAACACCAGGAGGACCGTACCAACCTGGAGATGTAGTAACGGTGACATATACCTTAGGTACATTTAATGGAATAAATATAAATTGGATTCACGCTTTTCAAATTAATTTAGGAATAGGGTGGGGAAATTTAAATCCAATAACTTCACCAGGTAATCCCTTAGGTTCAACAGGTAGTTGGTTGTGGGATTTACAAAACACATATCCTAGCGGATTTAATTTTGGACCTGGTTGGAGATTTGTTAATTCTGGAAATTCAGGTTGGGGAACTAGTTCTACAGGACCTTTCACGATGAGCTTTCAGATAACAGTTTTACAAACTTGTACACCAGATGATTTAAGTATTTCTATGGAAGTATTTGATGACTGTGTAACTGGAGGGTGGAGTAATGGGAATTGTTGTGTAGACCCACCTTTTCAGATATATAACGGAAACGTTCAAGTAGTAGTTCCCACTACATCGAACATAAATCATTATTAAAAAAATAACTATGAAAAAATTATTAAGCTTTTTATTTATTTTAGTGGGTTTAACAACCTATAGTCAAACAACAATCAACCCAGACACAGTATGTGTAAATTCTGTGGGTGAACAATACTTTGTAACCAATACAGTAGGTTCAATATACCAATGGTCTATAAATGGTGGAACTCTTCAGACAGGTCAAGGTACAAATTCAATTACTGTAGATTGGGGTGGAGTACCAGGATTAATACCAAACGCTGTAGAAGTAGTAGAAACTAATTCTACAAACTGTCCTGGAACACCAGTTTTATTAGATGTATTTGTATTAGAACTTAATGGTACAACTATTGGCCCATTCTGTCCAGGAGACCCTACCACACCATTAGTAGGAACACCAGTAGGGGGGACATGGTCAGGAACAGGTGTGGTAGCAAACTCATTTCAACCTTCAACAGGGGTAGGAAACTATGTATTAACTTACACTATGGCAGGTTGCTCAACTACTATAAATGTTGTTGTCAACAGCGGACCAGTAACTGGACCTATACAACACTATTAGAATGAGATGGTTAGTATACATATTACTACCACTACAATTATTTGGTCAAGAAAGTTACACAAACTGTAGTGATATTATACCACAGAATTATCAAGTAACTTATGATGCAGATAAGATTTATTATTGGGATATTTCTGGTGGAGAAATATTATATGACAACAATAACTCTATAACAGTTCAGTGGCCAGATTCGGTAGGGACTTATATTATATCAGTATACACCACTAGATTGGGTTGTGAGGGAGATACATCATACCATGAAGTTCAAATATTAGATTGTCCCTACTTACAAATATTCATACCTAATGCCTTTACACCCAACGGTGATGACAATAATGAAACCTTCTACGTACATGGAGTAGATGGTGATGAAATAAAATTATTAGTCATCTATAATAGATGGGGACAAAAGATATATGAAACAACAGATAATACCCCATGGGATGGTAAAGGACATCCTATAGGGGTATATACCTATTCAGTTAGAACTCATAATCAACATTACACAGGACAAGTTAGTTTAATTAGATAATTTTTATTATATTTGTATCATGAATCTAGGATACGCTTGCATTAATATGACTTTATCAGAAAGAAAACCTAAAGTAACAACTAATAGGTCTATGATAAAAAGAACCTTTTTAGAAAAGGGAACAGATTATGCTGCTGAACTCTCATTACTTAATTGTAGAGATTTGGTAGAAATTATAAGATGGAATGTAGAAAATGATATTAAATTTTTTAGACTATCTTCCAATATATTTCCATGGGCTTCCGAATACCAAATAGAAGACCTACCCACCTACCAAAAAATTAAAACTATACTTAGTGGATGTGGTCATTACGCAAGACAAAATGGTGTAAGATTAACCTCTCATCCAGGTCCATTCAATGTACTTGTATCTCCAAACGAAAAAGTTATACAAAATACCCTTATTGATTTAACTAATCATGGTAAAGTTTTTGACTTACTTGGTTTAGATAGGACTCCATACAATAAAATCAACATACATTGTAATGGTGTGTATGGAGATAAACAATCCGCTATGGATAGGTTTTGTAAAAATTTTGAATTACTTCCTGAATCAGTCCAAACACGTCTTACAGTTGAGAATGATGATAAAGCTAGTATGTACTCAGTAAAAGATTTAATGTATATACATGAACGTATTGGTATTCCTATTGTATTTGATTACCATCATCACAAGTTTTGTACTGGTGATTTAAATGAACAAGAAGCTTTGGAGTTAGCAATGTCTACTTGGCCTGAGGGAATAACACCAGTAGTGCATTATTCTGAATCCAAAGCACTACACGAGAGTAATGAAAAATTAAAACCACAAGCTCACTCCGACTATATTAATAGCCTACCCGATACATATGGGAATAAAGTGGATATTATGGTAGAATCTAAAGCTAAAGAATTAGCTATTTTACCTCACATGAAAATTAACCATTATTTAACGTAAAGTTAACATTAGATTCTCAAGATGGTGACAATTCTCACTATTTATAATCGTGGAAACAAAAAAAATAGATATAACTCCAGTTTTATATGTTATAGTCATGATAGTAATGTTTACCATTGGAACATTACTGTAACATTAGTAGGCCTCAGTATACGGAGGTTCAAAGACCAAAAGGGTTCCGAAAATGTGTTTAAAGAGGTTTTACCTCTTTTTTTTATGCCTTTTAGTTTGGTAAAATGAAAAGATTTATTTATCTTTGTTGTATGAATGATAGATTTAATTATAGAGGCCCGAATTTAAATTTTAATAATGACAAAGTACTTAGTTTAATTAATGAACTACTGTATAAAGGTCAGATTTTAGAATGGAAAGAAACGTCCAACTCCACTTATTTTAGAGATAATTGGGGGAAGTTCAAAGTAACAGCTATTAAGATTAATAGTTGGGGTTCTATATATGTAAATCTTAGATTAATTGATGGGGAATATTACAATAAACCATTAATTTATGAGTTCACCGAACAAAAAACACAATATCAGAATAATCAAGTAAAGAATCGGTGGAAATGGGACAACCTCATTACTCTGGTATATAAGGAATTAAGACTCATGGGAATTCCAGGAGGTAAAATTTTTATTAAAAGACTAACAATAAAATGAAATTATTAATTTGTAAAATATGTAACTCAGTATTTAATTTGACTAATAAGTCAAAATCTTGTGAGTGCGGAAAAACTACAGGACACTACACTGATACAATTAATGCAGTTTATAGTGGTCCAGCTATTCCTATAGGGTTTACTAATACTAGTTTACTGAACGCTATTGAGTTACAAGAATTTTTAAATAAAATAGAAAAAGACAACCCAAAGGTTTGTTGTAAAGGTGAAGAGTTCATAGCATTTACCATACCTGAGTGGGCTGATACAATAACAAAGGAAAAATGAAACATAAGATATTTGAAATAGGAGGATGTGTTAGAGATGAACTATTAGGTTTACACACTAAAGATATTGATTTTACTGTGGTTATCGACCAACGAGATGAAAAGTTAAGTGTAGACGAAGGATGGGCATTTATGAAACACTTCCTCCTTAATGAAGGATTTAAGATTTTTTTAGAAACTAAAGATTGTTTCACTATTAGAGCGATGTTCCCTAAAGGACATCCACATGAGGGTCTCGTAGCTGATTTTGTAATGGCTAGGAAAGAAGTTGGGTATATCCCAGGTACTAGAAAACCTATTCTAGAGTTAGGGAGTTTAGAAGATGATATGATGAGAAGAGACTTTACAGTAAATGCAATGGCCAAAGATGAACATGGAGAAATTATAGACTTATTTAATGGGCAACAACATTTAAAAGGGAAATTACTAATGACACCATTAGACCCTATGACTACTCTCATGGATGACCCACTCAGATTGTTAAGAGCTTTAAGGTTTAGTATCACCAAAGGATTTACAATAGATGGGGTAGTTTGGAATGCAATGTTTCAACCTAATATAATGGATAAGTTAGAAAATGTAGTCTCACAAGAAAGAATAAGAGAAGAGGTTACAAAAATGATGAAATATGATACACTCTCTAGTCTCAGACTATTCCAAGAAATTGATAAGAGAGAACCAAGATTATTAGAAATTATATTTGGTGGTAATATGTGGTTATTACCATCAACAAAAAAGTAAGATATGATAGAATATAAATTAGAGGAATATCCCGAGTCCCTCACACTGACTCAATACAGGAAAGAAAAACAATTATTACAAGTAGAACTTCTTAAATTACAAGAATGGGTAATTAAGGAAAAGAAAAGAGTCGTAATAGTGGTAGAGGGAAGAGACACAGCTGGTAAAGGTAGTACTATTAAAAGATTTGTTGAAAAATTAATAGAACGAAAAAGTTCAGACGACCCCACATATAGAGTTGTGTCTCTAGGTATTCCCACCCCAGAAGAATCCCAAAATTGGTTTAAAAGATATGAAAAACACCTACCAAAAGAATCAGAAATAGTATTCTTTGATAGAAGTTGGTATAACAGAGCAATAGTAGAACCAGCGATGGGATATTGTAATGAAATACAATATCGGGATTTTATGGAAAGAGTTAACAATTGGGAGGAGGAACTACAAGGTAAAGGACATATACTTATAAAATTTTATCTAGATATTGACAAATATAATCAAATACAACGTATTACTGAAAGACAAGAAAGTCCTCTTAAATATTGGAAATTTTCTATGAATGATTTAGCCGCATTGGGTAAATGGGAAGCTTTTACAAAATACCAAAACCAAATGTTTGAAAAAACTTCTACCGAACATAATCCATGGGTGGTAATAAATTCTAACAATAAATTAATTGCACGTCTAACAGCTATAAGATATGTTTTACAGAGTATAAATTATGACGGTAAGATTCGATTAAAAGAAAAGAGATGGTCCGAAAGATTAAAAGAATTAGAAATAGAAGGTGTTATATTTAAAGACCTCACCCTCAAACAATACACTACACTAAAAAAACTTATTAATTAAGTTATAATAATTTGGTAGAACCAACTTATTTTATTATATTTGTAGTATGAAAACATTACCTAAAAAACTACAAAGACTTATTAAAGAAGAAAGATTCTCCTTTGACAACAGAGAAAATCAAAACTGGGGTGGTAGGATGAATATAGAATATCGTATTACTTGGATTAAACTAGAGGATGATTGGAATAATAGAAGTGTCTACAATCCTGAGTGGTCTACAATATTGGTGAACTTAAAGGTAAAAGGCACTGCCTCTACAGGAGGTTATGTTAATAGAGGAGATAACCGTAATAGTGATACTCAACAAGATATTAAAAAACTAACTCGTTGTAAAAAAACTTACTGGGATGGATATGAATCTACTTATACTCGTGCGTGGGGTTATCAAAGTCACAAAAGAATTAGAGAAGAAATAAGAAGAAAAGTAATTAATGAAATTAAAGATTATCTAAAATTAATGGGTATTACAGGTGGTAGATATGGTGAGCCAATTAAAATTAACACAATAACATTTGAAAAATAGAAGATTATGAAAATAGTAAGAGAATTTACATGTGCACTGACAGGAGATGTTTGTTTAATTGTTACCAATAAAAATGGTGATGAAATATGTATATTAAAAAAATAAAAAATGGAAGAAAAAGATTTACAAAAAATACAAGAACTGGTAGATAAACTAAAAGCTACAAACTCAACTAATGATAAAATTGATATTATTAAAGAGTATGAAGATGACTCTCTAATTAAAAAAATTTTAAAGTATGTTTATTCTCCATTTAAACAGTATTATATAAAAAGCACACAGTTAAAAAAACTGAAAAAATTATGTAACCCCACTTATTTCGGTAGTCTTTTTTGTATGTTGGACAATCTATCTAATAGAGTCTGGACAGGACATACTGCTATTGAATATGTTAATGGGTATGTTAAAAGTTTTCCAGAATACAAAGAATTAATTTATTGTATAATCGATAAAAATTTAAAGACAAGAACGGGAGCGGACCTAATCAACAAAGCAATCCCTAAATGTGTACCAACATTTAAAGTAGCTCTTGCTAACTCTTATGATAAACAAAAGGGTAAAGTTGATTTTAATACACAGACATGGTTCGCTTCCCAAAAGTTAGATGGTGTTAGATGTCTTGCGGTAGTTGATGAGAATGGCAAATGTAATTTTTATTCACGACAAGGTAAGACTTTTGATACCCTAGATGTGGTTAAAAACGAAATAGAGAGTCTAGGATTAACTAATGTAGTTTTTGATGGTGAAGTGTGTATAGTGGATAAAAATGGTGTAGAGAACTTCCAAGACATCATGAAAGAAATAAAAAGAAAGGACCACACCATTAAAAATCCTAAATATAAAATATTTGATTACCTTACATTAGAGGAGTTTGACACCCAACTCGGTACAAGAAATTTAAGTGTAAGATTGAGTACATGTGTAAAACCTAAATTAGGTTGCGTTGAAATGTTAGAACAGTGGAAAGTTGAATCAGAAGACCACTTTCAAGAGTTAGCAGAACGAGCAACTAAAAATAATTGGGAAGGTTTGATGTTACGTAAAGATTGTGGGTACAAGGGAAAAAGAACAAATGACTTGTTAAAGGTAAAAAAATTCTTTGATGAAGAATATATTGTAAAAGGTGTAGAAAACGCGATTCATAGAATTATCATAGGTGGAATAGAAGCAGAAGTTGAAATGTTGAGTAATGTCATCATAGAACATAAAGGTTGTGATGTGGGAGTGGGAAGTGGATTTAGTCAAGAAGAAAGAAAACTATACTTTAACCAACCAGAACTTATAATAGGTAAAACGATTACTGTACAGTATTTTGAAGAAACAATAAACCAAGATGGGTGTCATTCACTTAGATTCCCAGTAGTAAAACACATTTATGAAAACGGAAGAAACGTATAAAAATATGGAAGGATACATTTATTTAGGAGAACACTACGATGTTTTAAATAGGGAAGTTGGGATTTCGGATAAAAAAATAGGATTATCCATCAACCCAATAGGTAGAGAACATGCCCTAACCAAAACTAAATCACCTATTAGGTATAGAATTGTGGCGGTATATAAAGTAGATAATATGAGGAAAGTAGAAAAAATGTTACATAGTATATTAGACAGTAGAAGGGTGTTTGGAGAGTGGTTTAGAGATGATGACGACACACTAGAAGGTGATTTCATTACTTTTATGAATGCATATGGTGGGGAAGTATATAATATAGAGGAAATAAAAATGGAACAAAATATTCTAGATACTGACGATAGATTAAAAAATGTGGTAGAAAAATACGGAGCACCACTAAACCTAGTAAGAAAATATTTAGGAATTGAATATGATGTGTTATTAGATAAAAAAGGTTTACTACATTTTAAAGGTAAAATATTTGACACCCCTAATAAATTATATAATAATGGTATTGTATACCATGTTAAGAAGAAAAAAGGAGGTAGTGGGACGAACAACCTCTCTCAATTTAAAATAAAAGAAACAGGAGAAAGATTAAAAGATTAAAAAAATGGAAGAAATAGCACAAATGTTAGGTATGGGATTCGTTGGTATTATTATGATATGTCTAGGATGGACTTTATCAGAATTTTTTATTGAATGGATTAAGGGTCCTAGTAAAAGAAATAAAGACCTTTTGGAAAGGGCGGAAAAATTAACTAAAAAGAAATGAAAAAATTAGATATAGTTCATGATGATGGAGAAACAATGTATTTGACCGATGGAAAAGAATATTATGTACTAGAATATTATTATATGTCGAAAGAGGATTTGAGAGAATTTGCCGATGTTGAACCTGATTATGTGTATAAAGATGAGGATGGGGACGCATGTTATGAATACAATGATGACGCTTGGGATGTAGATAGTGAAATTGTAAAAAACTATGTAGATGATTATATAGAGAGAGGGTATAAAGTATACGAGTCAGGTGACCACCCATCTGTAGGAGATGGTGATATATTTAAAGTATATAAAAATGATAACGGTTGGTATGAAAATTTAGAACAATATTTAAAAAAATAAAAATAATTTTATTATATTTGTAAAATGAAAGACAAATGGTTTATTTTTGATTTAGATGGTACTATCGCAGATATTGAATATAGAAGAAAGTTATGCACTAAAGATAATGGTAAAATGGATTGGGATAAATTCTTCGACCCAGATAACATTAATTTAGATTTACCTAATATGAAAGTCATTACAATAATGAAAGCCTTTGCTCAATGTGGATTTAAAATTGCAATATTTTCAGGAAGAAGTAAGAGAACAAAAGAAGCGACTAAGAGTTGGCTTGACAAATACGATGTTCCATATAATGTGTTAAAAATGCGTCCAACTAGTCATCCATGGAAATTTATGCCTGATGATGAATTAAAGCAATTTTGGTTAGATGACTTGTTTCCGGGAGAACTTAAAAATGTAAATTTAATTGCTGTATTTGATGACCGAGATAAGGTCGTAAAAATGTGGAGAAACAACGGAGTCAGGTGTTGTCAAGTAGCTGAAGGAGATTTTTAAACAAGGGGACCTAAATAGGGTCCCTTTTTTCTTGCCGTTCTTTCATCATTTAGATATTTATCTAAAAACTGCGGAGATGAAAGGTACAATCAAAAAAATATTAAGAGAATTTAACATGGAAATCTTAGATGTTGAGGAATATAAAGATGGTGAATTAGTCCTTGAATATACTGACATCTATGATTATCCTAGATATGTTATTTTTTATGAAGCTGGAAATCCAGAAGGGGATGATAAAGATGGTGAAATAATAGCAGAACTAGATTCTAGATTCATAGATGCAGAGATGGCAAAGGTAATAATGCAATATATAGCTGGTAGAGCATGAGAGAAGATAAAAGAGTTAATCAACCACTAGTTGTTGGGGATGTTATAGAACTAATCTATATGGATGACCCCTATAACCCTATTTCACCTTTAACTAGAGGTGTGGTAATGGGTTTTGAACCCACACCTGGTATGGATAAAATTTTGGTTCGTTGGATTATAGACGCAGATAATGAGGAATTTAGAAACATGCCAATGATACCTGAGGCGGACATATGGAGGAAAATAACACCTACAGTAAAAGAAAATACGAAAATGAAAAAAATTAAACTAACAGAAAATACTCTTAAAAGAATTGTAAAAAGAGTAATTTTTGAACAAGAAAAAGAGGAGGCTAATAAAAAACTAATGTCCCTATTTCAACAAAAATCAGAAGGAGACCCAAAAGCTGAAAAACAAATTGAGGACTTACTACTTAAAAATCCTCATTTAAAACCATTACTAGGTGTGATGACCGATAAGTTAAAACAAAAACTTAACCAATAATGACACAAGAAAGAATTTTACAAATTATAAGAGAAGAGTTAGCTTATGAAAATAATCTTATTTTCGAAAGTGCGAACAACTACCACCCTTCAAACGGATACAGAAACAATCAATTAATTGAAGTTTATAGTAGTAACGGTAAACAACTTATTAACGAAGGGATGATTGATAGTGTACAAAGTGTATTGGATTGGGCTGGATTTATTCCTGGTATTGGAGACCTTTTAGATGGTGTAAACGCGTTGATTTATATGATAAGAAAAAAGTATTTTTTAGGCGTAACTTCTTTAGTTGCGGTTATTCCAGCTGTGGGAAGTGTAATAGCGGCACCATTTAAAGCTGCACACAAACTATTAGGAAAAGCAGCGAATAAATTAGGTAGTATTTTAGGTAAGATGGTATCTAATGGTAAGAGTGCGGCTAGTGAATTGATAAAATTATTACAAAGTGGTGGTTCTAAACTTAAAGGTGTGATAGATAAAATTTATAGTGCTATTTCTAAAAATGTATCTAAAATCAACTCATTCTTAGATAAAGTTATACCTACACTTAATAATAAAATAAAAGATGTTTCGTGGGGATATTTTTCATTACCATCTTCATTTATTAAATCAGGTAATTCTATAATTAAACAAATGAAACAATTTTTTGCAGGATTAAGTAAACCAGCATCTTATAAAGTGACAAAAAAAGTTGCTAAAGATGAGGTTAAAGACGAAATAAAAAATTTAACAACATCTAAAAATGTTTCCAAGCAAGATATAAAAATTTATGGACCAGCTTATGCAAATGCTGACAAAAAGAAGTACCCTACTTTTGAAAAATTTGTTAAAGCATCTAAGGAGTATAACGCTAAAAAGAATAAAAGTATAAGTCGGAATTATAAAACCGATAATAGTGGCGAGTACGTACCACAATCCCAAAGAGCTTAAAAGTTAACGCATATGAAAGATTTAATTAAAAAAATATTAAGAGAACAAATTTCTACTGAACTAGAACAAGACCTCAAGGCTTTTCATCCAGACTTAGGGGAGATAGAAGAGGGAAAAAAGAAAAAAACTAAAAAAGATGCTTGTTACCGTAAAGTAAAAAGTAGATATAAGGTTTGGCCTTCAGCCTACGCTTCAGGAGCTCTTGTTAAATGTAGAAAAGTTGGAGCTAAAAATTGGGGTAATAGTACAAAAGAAGAAGTAGAATTAAATGAGGGAATGTATGGTATGTCAGAACCATTAGATTATGTTGTAGTAGATAGAAGAAATTTAAGACCACTTATGATGAATCATAGGGATGGGTATTATGAAAAATGGTCAACAGAAGAAAAAGCACAAGCAGATGCAGATGACTTAAATAGGGCTTACCAAAAAACATATGGTGCTGTAGAAGGACCTCATGTTGTTATGTATAAATCTGATTACTTTGCTGAAAAAAGAAAAGAAGCTATGATGGAGGGTAAGAAGAGAAAGTTAACCAAAAAACCTAGTTCAGAAACAAGTTTAAGAGATTGGTTTGGTAGAAAAGGTGCCAAGGGAAGTACTGGAGGTTGGGTAGATTGTAACGCACCAGATGGGAAAGGTGGTTATAAATCTTGTGGAAGAAAAGAAGGTGAAAGTAGAAAAAAATACCCAGCATGTAGACCTACACCAGCTGCATGTAAAAGTAAAGGAAAAGGAAAAAAGTGGGGTAAAAAAAGTAGTAATGAATCTATTACAGAACAATATAACAATTTTACTAAATGGGGTGAACTAATACAAGAAGCTGAATATAAGGGTAGAAAAGTAAAACTTAACAAACCAACTAGAGGTGACGTTAAAAAGTTTAAGGTATATGTTAAGAACGATAAAGGTAATGTGGTTAAAGTTAATTTTGGTCATGGAGGTACTTCAGCAAAAAAGAAAGGAGAAAAAACTATGAGGATTAAAAAAAGTAATCCAGAAAGAAGAAAAGCGTTTAGAGCACGACATAATTGTGATAATCCAGGACCAAAATGGAAAGCAAGATACTGGTCATGTAAAGCTTGGTAATGAAAGATTTAATTAAAAATATATTAAGAGAAAGTTTACTAACGGAAGCTAAAAAAACATTCTTCAGAAGAGTAAGTTTACCTTATGATTATAACTCTGTAAAAGATTTTGTGGGCTATGAAACTATGTGGGAACATTATAATAAACATTATAAAGGGTATACCACTAAATTAAATGACGCCTTGTCTAAAAGAAAAAACCCACCTAAAGATATTGAAAAAATTATTAAAGGTATTAAGGGTTACGATACTTTTACAAGGAATAATGCTGGTGGTTACTACAATCATACTTTATTTTTTAGAGACTATATAACACCCAATAAAACAGAATTATCTAAAGAATTAAAAACTAAAATAAATAAAGATTTTGGAAGTTTAGATAATTTTAAAAGGCAGTTTGATGAAGAAGCTGCAAAAGTATTTGGTTCAGGGTGGTGTTGGTTAGTATTAAAAAATGGTAGACTTAAAGTTTTAAGTACACCCAATCAAGACAATCCATTGATGGATAATATGGGTGAACCTTTATTAGGTTTAGATGTTTGGGAACACGCTTACTATTTGAACTATATGTCAGATAGAAAAAAATATATAAATAACTTTTGGAAAATAGTTAACTGGGACAAGGTATCTGAAAAATATGAAGAACTTAATTAAACAAATATTAAGAGAACAGACAGACTCATCAACACCAGATGAAAAAATGGATAACTTAGGTCTACCCCAATCCATGCAGTATGACCATAACGTAAGAAAACATGTACCAGCACCTAGAGTTTCTCCCCAACATTTTTTTAAGATAACAAAGTCTTTAGTTGATGATATGGCCAAAGACTCAGTTAAAGAGATTGCGGATGCGTTGGGTCATATTAATGATAGTGGTTTATTCACGGACACTCTTAAATTATATGGGGTAAATACGAGGTTAGACCGATTATTAAGTGAAAAATTATTTTGGGCAATACATGATAATTGGGATAAATTTAATAGTGAGAATCCACCTCAATCCTATGAGGAATTAGAATTAAGGCCTATAAAAAAATACCAAGTACCAGTAACGGATTTTGTAAGTAGAAGTGTCGCTATAGATTATATAGTAACAGAATACGGTTTTAGTTCTGATGAAGTTTATCAACTAATACAGAATAATGAGGATGGTGAATATGTTTACTACGAGTGGGATATGGAAGATGGTTATCATGAAGAAGTAGGGAATGAAGAAACTACAGATACAGATATAGGTGTCCCAAAAGAAATAGGGGCTATAAATGAATCTAGAAATAAAAGAATCATAAAAGAAAATCCTAGTCCAGAAGAAAATGAATTAATAGATGGTTTAAGAAAAATATTACATAAACAAAAAGAAGCTCATTCAGAAGACGCTTGGTATGATGATATACAACATTTATTTAAAAAACTGAAGATACCATTAGAAGAACAAAGAAAACCTTTACAAGAAGGTAACCTTCACGGTCTTCCAGTTTATGAGTTCGATAAATTAGACAATAAAATAGTACAAAATCTGCTTAAACAGTATTCATGTGGTGAGATAGCTAATATGAATGAGTATAGTGAAGTGTATGTACATGATAAACTTAGTGATACGTTAAAACTATACGGAAGACATTTAAGTCCATCTTACGAATATTATCCTAAACAGTTAGTACAATTTATTGTAGATAAAGGATGTCCAGATGATTATACTCAGTTTATGGGAGAACAACTACCACCAATTAATCAGTACCTCATTGACATGACGTATACTGAAACAGACGTAGTAGCAAAAACAGCCGAAGTAGTAATACACGACACAAACTTCCAATCAGCTATGTGTGCTGCTAGAGATGATTTTTGGAACTATGAGCCTGATGTATACGATAGTGATATAATAGATAGTGACTACCAAGGTAATGAGGAATGGACGAGTGTAACTGTAAATGGTACAACAAAATGGAGAACACACGGTGGTTCCAATAATGATGATAACTATAACCCAACGGAAGTAGAATGTTAAATAAAAAAATATGAAAGAATTAATTAAAAAAATATTAAGAGAAAGTAGTAGACAAATCTTACAAGAAAAATCAATGGATGTATTTCCAGTAGGTAGTGATAACTTTAATATCGGGTATGATAGAAAAGGTTTAGGGAGAGGAGTTAGACCTAAAGTTTTAGATAAAGATGAATCGATTCAAAACAGTGATTATAGTGCTAGACACAAAGGTATAGATATATTTGGACCTAAAGGAGAACCTGTAGTGTCACCGGTAGATGGGAGTGTTTCTAAAATTAATAAAAGAGATAGAGGTAAAGGTGGTAGAACTATAACAATTTTAAGAGATGATGGTTTATCATTTTATTTATCACATTTAGATACTGTGGGTAATTTTGATATTGGTGATGAAATTAATGCTGGACAACAAGTAGGTACACTAGGAAATAGTGGTAATGCTAGAGGAACTCACCCACATATTCATTTTTCAGTTTATGGTCCAGACGGATATTGGAAAGATAATCGTGACCCTTGGCCTTACTTAAAGAGTACATTAGGTACGATAACAACAGATAGAGAGGACCCAGATTATGAAACTGGTGAAGAAGACGAATACCAAGAAGACGTATTAGTAATATGGGATGGAATGAGCAAAGGAAGAAGGGAAAAGAAAGGTGAAGTAAAGGTGATGCAACAACTATTAATAGATAGGAATTATGTTTTACCTAGATTTGGGGTGGATGGTAGATTTGGAACCGAAACTTTAGCAGCTGTCAAAGCATTTCAAAAAGATTATATGGATGAAGTTTCAGGAGAAGTTACTAAAGAGATGATGGAACTATTAATGGATGAAGAAAATATCAATCAAAACCCAGAAATGAATGACCCTATAGAAGTTAAAAAGATTAGTAAAAATAAAGAATACAAAGATTTTTCACCAGAGGTTGTAGATGCAATTGAAAAAGCTTCCGAAACACATAATGTTCCTTTGGAAATATTATTAACAATTGCTAATATTGAATCTAGTGGTAACCCTAGTGCTAAAAATAGTAGAAGTGGTGCCTCAGGTCTATTCCAAATACTCCCTAAATATTTTGATAGTTACGGTGTAACTGAAACTACTGTTTGGGACCCTTACGTTAATGCGGATGCTGCAGCTAAAAAACTAAGTGAAAAAATAAGAAAATTAACAAGATTTTTAGGAAGAGTACCAACAGACGCAGAATTATATGTTTCCCATAATCAAGGGAGTGCAGGTTTTAGAATTATTTACACCGCATGTGAAGAATTTGGTGAGTTAGGTGGATTGGAGAGTTTACAAAAAGCTGCAGAAAGATTAGGTTATAGTAAAAATACAGGTTCAAAAGTCTATAGAAATATGAAAGGAAATAAAGGTAATGACCCTTGTACATTTTTGAATACGTGGGATGATATCTACGCAAATAAAGAATCACAAGTTAGTAACTTAGCGTAAATGATACTAGAAAAAGGAAATAAAGTTTTATGTGTAGAAAATAATTCTACAATTAGGTCACTTATTATTAATGAGGTGAAGTCTAATGGTATCTCTTTTGCTCAAAAATTAGATAGTGGTGTTACAAAAAAATTCACTCTTAAAAAAGGAACATTTACTTTATTACCTAACCAATTAATTAGTGAAGAAGAATCAAAAACGTATGAAAATCCTGAAATAAAGATTGGGGATAAAGTACAAATTTTACATATTTGGCACCCTCAGAGTTATTTGAAAAAGTATATTGGTGATACAGGGATAGTAAAAAGAATTGCTAAGAATGAAAGTGAAGTTCACGTAGCGGTAGATTTTGGGGAAGATGACTATAGAATAATAGGTGGTGAAGCTGTATACCCTATGTTTAAGATAAGAGGAAAGGTACTAGGTGATTTATACCTACGTGATGGTTCACCTGAAAAAGTATGGGTAGATAAAGACTTAGTTAGAATAGTACCAGAGACCATTGTTGAACAAAAAGAAAAGGAAATAAGTCCTGACCTACAACTAGGAGATAGAATAATGGCATGGGGTATAACACCAGATGACACACCACCAGGTCATCTACGTGGGGAAGATGAGTACGAACCACCAAGTACTTTTATAGCTACAGTGATATCAGTATGTGAAGATTGCTATGACCCAAGGTATGAAAATGGAATAAAGTATGTGGTAAGGATAGATGATACTGGTGAAGAGGTTGGTTTATATGGTGGTGAATGGGCAGGTGGAAGTATGCATCCCATACGTAATATGTATCAAAAAGATACTAGAGATAAGTGGATAAAATTACCTAAGTTAGGTATTACAGAAGAGACAGATGTATTTGGACAAGGATTAATGGACCCTATTGAACCTGAGGAGTTTGAGGGTACGGATGAAGATTGGGAAGAGTTAATTAGTGGCATAGAAGAACCAAAAGATGAACCTGAATATGAATATGAAGGAGGTAAGACTGACCCAGAAAAAGGGTTTGTAGCCCCATCTAAAGAAGTTACAGATAATATATGTCAAGTTAAAGGATTTTGTGAAGCTCAAGGACCTATTACATTTGGGCAATTAAAAGAATTAGTTGAAGAAGCAACATCTAAAAGAATTCAAGCAGATATGGGGAGAGGAGCGTTTAAGACTCTATGGAGGATTGTTCCGTTTTTTGTCCCTCAAATACTATTACCCGCTATCGGTGTTACAATAACAAGAGCCATCAACAAATTAGTTACTCCAGCTTTAAAAGATACAAGAGGATATAAAGAATGGTGGGGCAAAGTTGTATTAAAAGCTATGGATATTGCGGAAGGAGATTATATTCCTGACCTTGCTATGGGTGATGACCCTATAAGTAAAGTATTCTTTATTTCTGATGGTTTACTACAAATGATTAAAGATAAATACAAACTTAAATTTGCGAGATATGTTGCAGATGTTGCAGCATCCAAACCAGACGATGAACCAGTTCCAGATTGGTTCGTGGATAATTTACTAAGAGACTACTTAAATCAAAAATTCTTATTAGACCCACCATTACCCATAAGACAATCAACTAGTGAGTTAGAGGGTATAGAACTTAAAGAACAGACAGAAGTAGAAGTTGTAGATGATAGTATAGGTGGTTTAGATAAAGCAGGTGGTTATGTAGAAAATAGAAAATTTACACCCCAAGAATGTAAAATATTAAAACTACTATCTAATAGGTTTGAGTTTGATGAGTTGCAGAAATTAGTAAATGTAGATTCACATGCATTATCTGGTGAGTTCCAGGATAAATGGGGAGACACCATGAAATTAATTGGAGAACCTCTTGGTTCAGAGGAAGCATGGGGTAAATCACTTAGATGGGCAGCTTGGATTATGGATAATTACGACTATGTGAGTAGTACAGGTGATGGGTTTTGTGACATAGAGAAACCTTTAATAAGGTACCCATCTATGTACGAAATAGAAGGAAATGATTCAGGGTGGGAAAGAATATATAGAAGTGGTTATATTGAGGTTCCTGCTTTTGATGAGGATGATGCTTACGATAGAGCCGAAAACCATTGGTTTGATTACGAACCAGATATGGAAACCTCTGATTATGGTGATTATGAATCCGATGATGATTTAGAATTGGAAAAACCAAGACACACTAAGACTTTAAGAGAACAACAATTACCATTTAATCCAGACAATAAAAATATAGAAAGAGACCATCCTAAAGGTGAACCTGATTGGTCTATTAGAAGAGGTAGACAACACTACGCTATGAATGTTGAGGACACTAAAAATGAACCTGTAAGTGCACTCAATAATTATTTAGTTAAAAATTCACCATTTAATTTTTTAGGTTTTGATTATTATCTAACAGCAGTTCCAGGTAGAATGCCAAACCAAGCTAATGTAGATATATTTGTACCTATGTTGGATACAGGATATAATGCTGATAAATTATGGACTACAAGATTTACACCAGTGGTTAATTTAGATATACATAATGACAAGGGTCCATATTTAGAATCTACAACTGAATTTCTCCACCAAATTAGAGCAGATGAAAAATGGCCAGAATATTATATGTATGATGAGGTTAGAGATGAATTTCCTGACCAAGTTAAAGCATATGAAGAAAGAGAAAGTGACTATATAAATTATCCAGGTGCAGTCTACAATAACTCATGGAAAAAGAGAGAAGATTTACTAGAGAACGAATTAGTTGAGTTAGGTAAATTATTTGGTGTTGAAGGAATTTTAATCAATAGACAACCATTCTATCCTTGGAAAAGAAAAAAAGATTCTTATGGGAATGAAGATATTAGACCAGGAGAAACTGTGCCAAGAGAGTACCCAAGACCTATAAAAGAACAAGAAGATAAGGAGAGTGAATTTAAACAAGTAGTTCAAGATGTGGTATATAGTGTTTACCCACACATTATAGAAAACTTAGGAGTACCAGATGAAGGTAGTCCTGGGGTAGAGTTGTGGGAAGATATATACGCAAGACTTAGTGGAATTAAAGATATGAGAGGTGAAGCCAGTGACACAAGTAAAGCAGAATATGTGGATGAAGATAATATGATATATATCTACTACCCAAATATGGAAAATGTTGAAGATATAATACGTTCACTACTACATGAATATACACATTCATTACAAGACCCAGACCGTACAGCACAAAGAGCTGGTGGATATGATTATGACCCTAATGAAATAGAAGCTACTGAAGCGGAATCTAATTGGAAAGACTATCTCGTATATGTACAAGAAGACTTATTTGAACAATCAACAGGAGAAGAACCTATTTTTACAAAAAGATTTTTAACAATACTCAACTATTTCATGACCATGAATGATAGGACCCATTCTGGGAACAGAGCTGATAAATTTATAGGAGCTTTTAGAAGGGAATTCCCTCAAGTACAAAATTGGTTACCAGCGTGGTTGTGGATGGTTTTAATACATAATAAAAATATTTCAGGTTTAAGTACTATACAAGATACTGTTACTGGTATAAAACCAGAAGACTGGGAATTCCCATCAATATGGGAATATGAAATAAGTTATTGGGATGAAGGTTATGAAGGTGAAGATGAAGAAGAGTGTGATACTGATACAGGGAGAGGAGAAATGACTTATGAGGAGTGTGAAGATTGTATACGTGCAGTAAAAGAATGGGAAGATGAGGACGGTTATCTGGAAGAAGAAGAGTGTGACGAAGATGAACACCCAGACTATAATGATGAGGATTGTCGTTGTGTAGAGTATGAAAGAAGAAGATATACAGTTTGGTATAATCAAACTAGACATGTGGAATTTTTAACTTTACAACCTTTAGAAAATACTAATGATAGTGGTTACACTTATGGTTATGACACTTGGGATGAGGTAGATATGGATATAGATTATGACCGAACAATTATCACAAAAGACCAAGAGGATACTGATTATGAGCAGGAACATTATGAGGAATATAATCTTGAAGAAGAAGGAGAGATTATTGGGGTAGATGCAGATGAGTACGATTCTTCTCAGGTAAAAAAATATATGAGAAATTTAGTAGGTTGGGTTTTAGGTACGAAAGACCCACAAGAAAATCTTACAGAACAATTTGATATGTTAAGCCCAAAAGAAATGAAAATTAAAGATTTAACACCTCAAATATTTAGAGTATTGGATGATAATTTTTCTATAGAACCTAATCCAGAGGGTGACCTCAATTACACAGGAGAACCAATGGCATTATATTCATATGAAAATAGAAGTTTTGTTCCCATGGAAGATATATTTAACCCTATTAATCAAATGATAGATGGTGGTATTCCACAAGAGGACATAGAAGTATTTGTGGAAATCATAACTAACTGGATTAATTACAATATGTCTTCTCCTAGTGAAACTCTAAATGAAAATGTAGTGATTAATGATGATAGTGGTAATTACACTGAAGAAGATTTTTCACCCTTTATAGATTTTGTTATAGAGGAGTTAGGTATAGAAACTCCGATAGATGTTATAATACAATCCCATATACCTAATGGTACAACAGCAAAGTATACCAAGGAACCTGAAGATAAAATTAAAGTAACAGTTAAAAACGATGGTAGAAAATTGGTAGATATGTTAAGGTCTATTGCACACGAATTGGTACATCATAGACAAAATGAAATAGGTAAAGTAGATTATTATGAAGATAAGTTAGGTGGTATACCTAATATAGGTGGGGAGATAGAAGATGAAGCTAACGCAGTTGCAGGACAATTAATTAAAAAATACGCAGAACTACAACCAGGGATTTATAACGAAAGTTTAATTAAAGAAGAGAAAGTAGTTGGTTTCAACGAACCCTCTAATAATTTTGTAGTGATTGCTGGTGGACCTGGTGCAGGAAAAAGCTTTATAACAAAAAACTTGATAAATCTCGATAACGTAAAAGATTTTAATGTAGACCAAGTTAGAGTTATGACAGCAAAAAAAATATGGGGAGATAAATGGGAAGAAAATATTTCCACTGATGCTGGTTATCAGAAGATACTGGATATGACATATACCACATCTGACCCGAGAAATCTAACCGTTAAATTTTTAAAACAATTTTTACAACAAGAAAGAAATCAACCAGTTAATGTGGTTTATGACGCGGGTGGAGGACAAGAACAAGTGATGAAAGATGTTCACCAAATTGCAAAGGATGCAGGATTTAACACCACTTTAGTTTATGTTAGAACCCCTTTAGATGTTGCACAACAACGAAACCAACAAAGACCTAGAAGTTTACCATCAGATATGGTAGCACAGTATCACCAAAAAGTTAAAGATAATATGAGAAATATGATTCCAATATTTGATAATGTTTGGACAGTAGATAATAAAGAAGTTATTGATTTATCTTCTAGACCTAGTGACAATATAGAAAAGATAAAATAATGAAATTAATTAATTTATTATCAGAACAAATAGAAAGTAATTCTAGTCAAGTAGAAAAAAGACTTAGAACACTCTTTAGTGCAATGCAGGATGTTAAAGGAATAGACAACGTCGTGGGTTGTGTATCATCAAATAAATCTA
>Ga0208157_1000108_pt1 | contig 55229 bp, 56 predicted proteins | sample 5_EtaG_FD_184077 | JGI IMG/M metagenome (GOLD analysis project Ga0208157, IMG submission 184077) | Marine viral communities from the Subarctic Pacific Ocean - 5_ETSP_OMZ_AT15132 metaG (SPAdes) (version 2) | ecosystem: Environmental > Aquatic > Marine > Oceanic | place: Pacific Ocean | collected...
GCAAGCCCTACGGTTTATGATGAATTTAAAACTAACATCATTAGATCTGGTCAAGAGAAAATCACTGCAACTGCACAACTAGGTAGAGATACAACTACTTATATTAGAAACCGTGTTGCTAATGGAATGACATTAACACTAGGCACTGGTGAAACAACTAGCCTTGAGTTCGATACGTTACTAAAAAAAGCTAGTCTTGATTTTGTTAATGACTATAATAGTAGCCTTGAAGAACTTGGTGATCCAGCCGCAGCATTAAAGTTTGCTAAAGATAGCTTAATTAGAAATGTAATTGATAATGAGAAAGGTTATCGAGAAACTAATAGTACATATCAATTTACTGAGGGTGATAAAGCTAGGCGAGACGCGCTTACAGCAGCTCAAGCAGTTATTAAACCTAGATCAGGAGGATGGCGAGTTACAAAACTACCAGTACCTGATGAGGAATTAGAAGAACTTAAAGTATGGGCTGCTACTGGTGGTGAAGGTCTAGTACCTTCTTACTATGCAAAACTTGCTGCTGATAATGGTCTGTACGGAAGAGCTTTAGCTGCTGCCCAAGCGTCTCTATATGAATTCGAATCACCTAAAGTAGATGAATCTAAACTAGAAAAACTTAGTCCAGCTATACGGCGTTTATTAACATATAAACCAAGCCCAACGTCTATTGAGATAGCAAAGAAAGAATACGAGAGAGAAGAAATAGATAAACCTTATGGTGCTAAGCCAACAGCAGCAGGGTCAAAACTACCTTATTGGCAACAATCAACGAATCTCCGACCTGGTCTCTAGCTGTGGCTAATCCTAAACCGTAGATTCATTATTACTGCGGTAACACAATGGATGAATTAGAACTATTAGACTATCAATCTGACAACACCATCTCTGATGAGGAAGCTGCACAGAAAGCTAAAGACCGAGCAGGGATGGTTGAACATAGAGAAAAACTTGAAGCCGAAAGAGTAGCAACTCAACAACAAGCTCAAGAAGACTTAAACCAAAGAAATTCAGAGATAGACGACTCCAGAAATAAAAAGAACTGGGGTGCTGGTGAGTACACCAAAGAAGTCTTCTCGGCTATTGGAGGCGGTGCTCAAGATACATTATCAAGTTTAGTCACCCTACCTGAACGCATTATTGATGCTGCTACAGGTGAGATGGGTAGAGAATCAAAAACACCCGAAGGTTATAAACCTGAGTGGGATGACTGGTTTGTAGATGATAAAAACCCTATCGAAACAAAGACATGGTGGGGCGGAGTCATTAGAGGTATTACACACTTTGGAACGTTAGCTGCTGTACCTGTCCCTGGATTTGGTGCTGCTGCAAAGGTAGGTAGTATTTCGACAGGGGTAGCTAGTAAAGCTGTAGGAGCTGTGGTTCCTAAGCTATTAGCTAATCAAGGTTTAAAACAAGGAGTAAAGGCTGTAGGTAAAGGAGTATTAGCTGGTGTCAAGGTTGATGCTTTATCAATGACTTCTCAGGGAAGTAACGCTTTAGGTGTTCTTAAAGAGCATTATCCAGAAATAGAGATTCCATTAATAGATGGATTAGCAACTAACAAACACGACCATCCAATGTTAAAGACATTTAAGAATGTTGTGGAAGGTATGGGTCTTGGTGTTATTTCAGACACCGTTATTGAAGGCTTAAAAGTTGGGTTTAAAGGATCTTCAGAATCAGTTAGTGCAGCTTTTAAAAAGAGCAGAACAGTACAAGAGATGCAGCAGGGTAAGTCTGAGTTACAAGGTGGTAATAAAATTCATACACGTATTAATGAATTAGAAAACAAGCTACCACCTAATCCAAATGCAGATAAATATTCAAGCCTAGCTAATGCACTCTCTCAAGCTAAAGACGACTTAAGTGCAACTCAGTATCCGAAAAATGGTAAAAGGATTGCAGCTCAAGTAAATAGATCTAAAGAGAATGTAGCAAGACTTGAAGATGAATTTGCAGCAGTTAAAAAAGAGTATGACGAATGGAACCCAGGAGAGGAGTACCAAGAAATTATCGAGGATCTAACCAACCTCAAAGCACAAAGAGATGGTGTAGCTTCTGAATATAGTCCTTACAAAAACGAACCTAAAGCACAACACGAAGGTAATGCTACGTCTGTAGAACATGTAGACGATGTTATTACTACCCAGCAGCAAACTAAAACTTATGGAAATGAGAAAGGTTCTACTGGTGGAATGTTGACAAGAGTTGGTATTAGAAACGTGATGGAGTCTTCCAAATTAGCTTGGGACGAAGTCAAGGTATATGCCAAAGCTATAGGAGCTAGTCCAAAGATGAAGGCTGACATACAAGCATATAGAGATGCTGGTAAAACACCAGCTCAGTATGAAGCCGATAACTTATGGATGTTTAAGGAAATGGTAGAAGGTAGAGATACCTCTGAAATGACTGTTGAAGAGTTCCTTGCACCATTAAGAAATAAAGCTGGTGTTATACAAACAAAAAAATTACCAACTGGAGGATCAGTTCCATACCTAGATCAACACAGTGTTAGAGCACTTGATTTAGTAAGTGGAGATTTACTTAGAAGACTTAGAGACTCAGGAATAATGAGTCGAGAGTTAGAAGATATTGTCAACGTAAATGGCGTTGGTGGTCCTACTAATAACATAGTTGAACAGTTATTAGCTGTAACTAAACTGACTAAGATGTCTCGTCTAATGGCTGGTCAAGATTTAAAAGCATTGGATAATCCAAACTACAAACGGATGACCAAGCAACAGATGGAAGAAACCGTAGACGCTGCTGCTATGGAGAATATCAAAGCTCTACAACTAGCAACAAAACTAGCTGAAGGTGGGGACGATCAACTTCTAACATCCATCAGACACATGATCTCCGAAGCTGAAGACATACATAATGTAGAAGATCTCATGGCATTCCTACGCAAAAAGATGCGGGGTGGTGAACTAAATGGCTCTGTAAGACAAGGCTTACTTGTTAAAGAGTTAGGTATGGTTATGACTAATAGCGTTCTCTCTGGTCCTAAGACACCAGTTAGAGCAATCATGGGTACTTCTAGTGCAGTCTTTATGAGACCAATGTCTCAGGTAGTAGGTGCTGCTTTATCTGGTAATGGTCGTGCTTATAGAGAAGGATTAGCTACTGTTAACGCAATGGTACAGGCAGTACCAGAGTCATTTACCGTATTTAAAAGAAAGCTAAAAGGTTATTGGTCTGGCGACATAGCAAGTATTAGGACACGTTTTGCAGAGAAGAATGCTTTAGATGAGAACTGGGAAGCTATGAAGTATCTAACTGAGAAGGAAGGTACTAAGGCTGATAAGGCTGCGTTTTATGTAGCTAACATGGCTAGAAGTGCGAATGATAATAACTTCCTTACATACTCTACTAAGGTCATGGCAGCGACTGACGATGCTTTTGGCTATATATTAGGTAGAGGACGTTTAAGAGAGAAAGCTTATAGGCAAGTTTTTAACGAAGTTGATGGTAATTATGTTGATGTATCTCCAGAGATGATAGCTAAAGCTGAGAATAGCTTAGTTGATAAGATATTTGATGCTGAAGGAAACCTAACTGATGAGTACATTATAGCTGCTAAAAAAGAAGCAACTCTAACGCAAGACTTAACAGGTTTTGCTGAAGGTCTAGATAAGGTATTTAAGGAAACTCCCTGGGCTAGACCTTTCTTCTTATTCGCTAGGACTGGTGTAAACGGATTAGCACTGACTGCTAAACATACACCTGGTTTTAACTTCTTCGTGAAGGAGTGGAATGATATTTTCTTTGCTTCACCAGATAATCTTAAAGATGTATTTAAGTATGGAATAGAAAATGCTGATGACCTAGCCAATGCTAAAGCATTACAAGCTGGTCGATTAGCTATTGGAAGTAGCGTCATATTCATGGCTGGTCAAAAGTTCTTAGGTGGAGAGTTACATGGTAACGGTCCAGTTAATAGACAACAAAGGCAGTTATGGACCGACTCAGGTTGGAGACCAAGAACTATAAAAATAGGTGATGTTTGGGTCAGTTATGATGCTTTCGAACCATTCAATCAAATACTCTCAATTATAGGAGACATTGGTGATCATCAAGAATTAATGGGTGAGGAGTGGGCTGAAGATAATTTGCAAAAGTTAGCTCTTGTTGTAGCTCAAGGTATTACAAGTAAATCTTACATGGCTGGCTTAACGCAATTTGTTGACTTATTTGCTGGACAACCAGGACAGCTAAATCGGATTGCAGCAGCTCTTATGAATAACACGATGCCACTCAGTAGCTTAAGAAATGAGATTGGTAAAGTTATGACTCCATATACGAGAGAGTTAGGGTCGGACATAGGTAGCTCTATAAGGAATAGAAACTTATTCTTTGAAAACATCGCTAGTGAGTCAGACAAATTACCTGTTAAAACTGATATGTGGACTGGTGAACCTATAAAGGACCATGACTTTATGACACGTATGTTTAACGCAGTATCTCCTATTCAAATGAATTTGGATTACTCACCAGGTAAGCAGTTATTATTTAATAGTGGATACGATTTAAGAACGTCAACTTACTACGCACCAGATGGTACTTCACTAACTAACTCTCCTTATATTAGAGCTTTATATCAAAAGGCTATTGGTGAACAAAGGTTAATTACAGAACTTGATAAAATGGCTGCTGATCCTGGTATTAAAAGATCCATTGCATTAATGAACTACCACAGAAATAATGGTCAACGTGACTTAGAACCTAGAGGTTATGTCCATAATACTCGAATAGCTAATTTAATTGAAAAGGCTAAAAAGAAGGCATGGGCAAAGATTAAGAATGATCCAAAGGTTATACAGTTAAGGAATAAAAAGAAAGATCTTGATGTTAGAAATGTTCAAGCACGTCAACAAAGTATAAAAGAATTAGTAAATTTAAAATCTAAATAACCATGGCAACACAACAACAATTTAATGGTACTGGTTCTCAGACTGACTTTGTAATTAACGAGTTTGAATTCTTAAAGCCTGGTGATGTCAATATAAAGGTTGGCACTGACGTACAAGAATCACCTTCTGACTACAGTATAGACGGTACAACGATTAAATTTACCTCAGCCCCAGCGTCGGGAACGAATAATATAACTGCTGAACGAGTTACCAACATAGCTACCAAAGCTCATACATACGAGCCAGGGTCAAGTATCACTGCACAATCTTTAAATGATAATCAAAACCAAGCATTATATTCAATCGAGGAGAATGCTCAGAATGCAGTCACGACAACAACATTAGCTGGAAACAAATCAACCATAACTGTTTCAACAGATAATGTTACTTGGAGCATTAACGACAATGTTATTGATAATCAACACCTAAAAGACAACGCAGTTGATACTTCAGAAATCAAACAGAATGCAGTAACATCAAATGAAATAGCAGCTAATGCAGTAGGTGCTAGTGAGTTAGCTGATAATGCTGTTGATACTACAGCTATTGCTGATAACGCTGTAACAATGGCTAAGTTAAATAGTGGAGCATTACCTACTGATATAACAGTAGCTAGTGCAAACATAGTAAATGCAACTATAGCCGAAGCTGATATAGCTAATAGTCAAATTACATTAGCCAAGTTAGCTACTGCGGTAGCAAATGCACTGACTCCTGTTGGTACTGTTATTTGGTATGCAGGTACTACGGCACCGACTGGTTTCTTAGCATGTGATGGTGCTACAAAATCCAGAACTACTTATTCGGCGTTGTTTTCAGTTATAAGTACAACATATGGTGTGGGTGATGGTAGTAGTACGTTTAACCTACCATCTATGAAAGAAGATAGTTTTGTAAGAGGTAGTACATCTCTTGCAGTAGGAACAAAACATGCTCAAGAATGGAAATCTTTTACCTTAGGATCATTTGAGGCAACTGGTACTGCGTATTCTCATGAAGCTTTTATGGGTAAGTCTGGTTCCTTCTCACCTGCTGGAGCTAGTCGTTTATTCACTGGTCACTGGTCGGTTAATAGTGGAACAGTTATAGCGTTGAAGTGGGATGGCTCAGATACAAAACCGAAATCAATAATTCTTCTGCCTTGTATTAAATACTAAATAAATGAAATGGCTGACACAGTATCAACTTATTCCACTGATGGGAATGGAAGTTTAACCACCTATACTTTTAATTTCCCTTATTTAAAAACTGAAGATATAAAAGTCTCTCTTAACGGGGCTACAACAACTGAATATAGCGTAGCTGTTAATGAAGTCACTTTCACAAGTGCTCCTGGGAATGGAGTAAAAATACTAATCTATAGAGATACAGACGTCTCATCTGCTAAGGCAGTGTTTGCATCTGGTTCTTCATTTAGAGCAACAGATTTAAACACCAACCAAGATCAAAATCTATACTCCGAACAAGAGATAGGTGATGTAGCTAACCCAAAGAATAAATCAAATTTCATTCATGGATCTTCTGCACCTGCTAATACTTTAGGTAAAGATAATGATGTCTATATTGATACAAGTAATAACAGCATATATGGTCCAAAAACTAATGGTGCTTGGGGATCAGCTTCAGCTTTAAAAGGAGCTGATGGTGCACAAGGTCCGGCGGGTACAGCGGGAGCTACAGGTCCAGCAGGAGCTACAGGTCCACAAGGTCCACAGGGACCAGCAGGTGCTGACTCAACTGTTGCAGGTCCGACAGGTCCACAAGGTGCTACAGGTCCACAAGGTCCACAGGGACCAGCAGGTTCTGACTCAACCGTTGCAGGTCCAACAGGTCCACAAGGTGCTACAGGACCGCAAGGTCCGCAGGGACCAGCAGGTGCTGACTCAACCGTTGCAGGTCCGGCGGGAGCTACAGGTCCACAGGGAGCTACAGGTAACACTGGTCCACAAGGTCCAGCAGGGGCAGACTCAACAGTAGCTGGTCCGACTGGACCGCAAGGAGCAACTGGTCCAGCAGGGGCTGACGGTAATGACGGAGCAACTGGAGCTACAGGACCGCAGGGACCAACTGGAGCCGCTGGAGCTGACGGTAATGACGGAGCGACTGGACCAGCAGGTCCAGCAGGAGCCGCTGGGGCTGACGGCTCAGACGGAGCTGCAGGATCTACAGGTCCGACAGGTCCACAGGGACCAGCAGGTGCTGCAGGTGCTGACTCGACAGTTGCAGGTCCGACAGGACCACAAGGTCCAGCAGGTGCTGATGGTGCTGATGGTGCTGATGGTGCTAATGGTACAGGAATAACAAATGGTGATAAAGGCGACATAACAGTTGCTAATTCTGGTACTGGTTCTGAATCTTGGACCATTGATAATGACACTATTGGTCTTAATGAATTAAGTGCGTCTGGAACAGCATCATCTTCTACTTATTTGAGAGGTGATAATACTTGGGCTACAGGTGTAGCAGGTCCGACAGGTCCACAGGGACCAGCAGGAGCTGATGGCAATGATGGTGCTACAGGTCCAACGGGTCCGCAGGGACCAGCAGGAGCCGCTGGAGCTGACGGCAATGATGGTGCTACAGGTCCAACGGGTCCGCAGGGACCAGCAGGAACCGCTGGAGCTGACGGCTCAGACGGAGCTGCAGGATCTACAGGTCCGACAGGTCCAACTGGTCCTCAAGGTGCAGCAGGTGCTGACGGTAACGATGGAGCGACTGGACCAGCAGGAGCCGCAGGTGCAGATGGTAATGACGGAGCGACTGGACCAGCAGGTCCAACAGGTCCACAAGGTCCAGCAGGAGCCGCAGGTTCAGACGGTAATGACGGAGCTACAGGTCCAGCAGGAGCAGCAGGAGCTGACGGTGCTGACGGTGCTGACGGTTCAGATGCAACAGTTAATACAACTAACGTCGCTGCAGCAGGAGCTGTTATGGACGGTGACTTTAGTTCTAATGGTCTTATGAAACGAACAGGTGCAGGTAGTTATACCGTTGATGCCAACTCTTACATAACACTTACAAGTGCAAGCTCTGCTCACGATGCAACAGGCATGAGAAAAATTACAGCTTCAACTTCAGTACCTTCAGGTGGAAGTTCAGGTGATGTATGGATCAAATATTGAGGTATTTATAAATGGCTACTTATTATGTAGATTTTGCTGCTGGTAGTGGAAATGGTGGCACAACTAGTACACCAGCAAAAGACTTTCCAGCTATTACAGCAGGGACACCAGGAGCCGGAGATACAGTAAAAATAAAAGGTTCTCCAAACCCAACTTTATTAGGAACAGCATCGGCAAAAATGGCATGGGGACATGCTATGTGGTACTCGTCAACTAATAGTTTTTCTAATTTTACTTGTTCAACAACAGCAGGTGAAACGACCTGTGACATCAACTCATTGACGGGTGGTGGTTCAATGGTTGGCGAAACTGTTGAAATAGAAGGAAATAGTTTTGATAAAGGAAATCTCAATGGTACATGGAAAATTGGAGCAATGGTTGGGAGTATGTCTGGTACGACTGCTACTTATAAAATAGAAGAATTTCAAGCTACAAGTGCAGGGACACCATCAGGTTCTTTTGGCTCTTGGTGGCCGTCTACAGGTAAAGTTTTATATTTAAACAGTACACCTATAAAAGCCTTAGCTTCTACTGGACCTAGAACAAGTGGTTGGACAGCAGCAGCTAATGTTACTTGTGCTTTAGAACATAACAATAATCCTGAATGGTCATCTACTCATAAAAACTTTGAACATTGCTGTTCAGATAAAATAGAAATAGGAGCTGATCATGGAACAGGCTTAGCAGCTTATTTTCAAATAACAGCATTATCTGATAGTCAATACGAACAGATTTCGTTTCAGATGGCACAACATTCTGGAACATATACAAATGGATTATCGTTAAGATTATGCACTGGATCAGATGGAACAGGTAGTGTTAAATCTATACCAATAGATTTTTCAGGTAATTCTTCATCTTGGAGATGGAAACCTTTTGTTAAAGATTTTGGGGAAGCATTAACAAGTGGTGGAAATATAAATTCAGTTGCTATATATGTTGATACAGATGAAGGTGCTAGAAATTTTAATATATCAAATATTATTGCGTGTAAGGCTTCAGATCAAAACGATAGTATTACCCATAAATCTTTAGTTGGATTTAATACTACGGATGATCCATATTGGAGATCACCAAAAAGTATTAGAGATTTACCAGATGGTAAAACTAGAATTGAATTTTTTTGTGCTCCATTAAATGCTGAACCCCACGGCTATCAAGGTTCTGGAAGGGTTGTAGGATTTGCCGCTGATTATACTAATGCTAATATTTATAAAAGAGAATGTATTCAAGTACAAGATTCTACTTTAGATGAAGGTACAGATACAAACTTACATATTGATTTTAATGGTTCATCTGGTAATCCTGTTACTGTTTCAGGTGGATGGAACTCTGATTACTCTTCTCAAAATTTAAACCACAGTATATTAGATTATAAAAGACATAAAAATAGATTTTACATATCAGGAAATTATCTACATGTTGAAAAATTAGGTGTTTGTCGTGCTCATAATACAGTTCAATTTAATGGGACTCAGTATAAAGTTGATGATTTCATAATTGATAGCCAAAGTAGTGGTTTTTATGCTCAAGGTACTTGTGAAAAATTAAATATAGTTGGACATTTTTATGGAAGTAATACTTGGTTTCAATCATCTGGTTGGAGGGCTGTAGATTCTAGTGGTAACAATGCTACTTCTGCACATAAAGCTAATTTTAATGTTCATATATCAGGCGGTGGTTCTTCGTCTCAAGCACTTTATTTGTCTAACAGCAGCTCAAACTATGTGTTTAATAAGCTTGCCGTTAGAGGAAGTATGTACAATGGCAACCTAATAAATTTTTACAATGGCGCACCATTTTATGCAGATACATTAGAAATTTCTAGTGCAACACAGCCTACTCATTATAGCTCAACACAATTCACTTTGAATATCGACAATATAGTACTTAAAAATTGTTCTTACCCTTTCCGTGTAAGAGCAAAGAGTACATTAAATGCTCAAACTTATACATATTCACAGGATGATGCTGGATATAAATATTCCTGGCAACCTGAAGCGTTAGATATAACAGATGGGTCAACTGCTACCATAACTAATGGACCAACAATTGTAGATAAGAAAATTAAAATTACAGATGGAAAACTTTTCACTGAGAATGACAGCATAACGGGGGATTATTCTAGTTCTCCTATTGCTATAACAAGCGGCTCTTGGCATAAAAGAACAGCAGGAGGAGTTAGTGGAGCGATAGAAAATTTCTATGGAAATGGTTTAATTTATCCAAATCAATCTATTAGAAAAACTGCATCAGGTTATTCATGGAAATTTGCAACTCAAAATAGTAGCAATGCAACAACAGGATCACCAATTGCTATTGAATTAGGAAGTATTGCAGTTAATGCAAGTTCACAAGTTACTATTAGTGTTTGGTGTTATAGAACTAATACTTCAGCCATAGGAAGATTAAAAGCAAAGCTAAATACTCTAATTGGTTTATCTAGTGATGTAACAGCTATTACTAGCGGAAGTGTTAATACTTGGGAACAAATATCATTAAACTTTACTCCTACTTCTAGTGGTTATGTTGATATTAGTTTAGAAGCTTATGATGGACCTGGATATTATGTATATTTTGACGATGTAGCCGCAACCCAAGCTTAAAATGACTTATTCAATAATCCTAAAAGATACACTTCCAAGCGGAAAAATATTACATGTCGTTAGATATAACGATAGTAAAAATTACAGTTTTATTTATGACACAGAACAGGATCAAGCGGTTTTAGATGCTGCTGTAGACAAAGAAGTTGAGACAGAAAAATTAGTACAAGAAGCAGAAGAGCAATTAAAAAAGGATCAAGAAGAGGCAGAGGCAAAACTCAAAGAGTTGGAGGGGTAGATGGCATTACCTACCGCAAGTGATGTACTTACTCTTGATTATATAGGTTGGTCCTTACCACAAGCTAATGCTGACGTATCTGCATCAGCTAGTACATTTGCTTTAGATATTATTGGCTGGTCTTTACCTCAGATATGCCAGCCGTATGGAGGTACGGCACCAGCCGACCCTACTAATGTTGTTTATGTAAACATCAATGGTACATGGCAAACAGCTACAAATGTCTATATCAATGTAAATGGTAGCTGGAATGAAGGTGCTATTTCAATTAAAACAGCTAGTGGATGGAACGATTAAAACTAATAACTCCTAAAATGCCTAAAGGTATAGAGTTACCACCTTTAGATTTTAAACCTCCAACAGCAGGTATTCCATCTTATAAACCAATCGTTATACCTCCAAGTGATTTAGAAGCACCTCCAGATGTTAAGGAAGAAACTACTGAAGAAGTAGCACAACCTAGTTTAAAAATACCTGTTATAGATATACAGATGCCAGTACCAGAACCTGCAGTAGTAGTGACAGCCGTTACTACTGCTGTAGTAGCTGTAGCAACTACTTCTGTTACGTCATCTTTATTTGAACCAATTAAAAAGAAAGTACAGAAATTCCTACAAGGAAAAGTTGATTCATGGAAGAAAAAAAGGAAAGCCCGACTAAAAACCTCCTCACCAAGTTAAAAGGTGGAATAGAAGATACTGAGCATCATATTCAAGTGCTTGGTACTTTTGTACGTCTTGGTGTCGTGGTCTGGTCGGGCTTTATTTGATCATAACTCTTAACTACGTTGAGATACCAATGATCAAAAAGACTCAAAACACAGATATAACTTTTGTTGCCTCGATTTTTGGGTCGGCTTTATATTCGTTTGGACTTCAGACAAATAACGGTAATAAAAACGGTAACGGTAAAGCAATCGTTGAATGTCCTATGGCAAAGAAAAAAGAAACATGAAAAAATGGATAGTACTCTTATTACTGGCATCACCCACAGCAGCAAGAGCAGAATTAGTGACCCCAAACTTCACCCAAGGGTCGATGAACAGTACAACAACAACAACTCAAGAAATCGTAGAGGAGATAACCACCACCACTTACGGGTCAGCCCTGAGCAAGTGGAGTGGAGAAAACATTACTCATACCTCAGCTTCATCAGGAGGTATTGCCGATTCAGATTCGGTATTCACCTTACACACAGCTGGAGATCCCTTTTCACTAGAGATAGTATCAAGAGCAGCAAGTCAGGTATTGTCAGTAACCGAAATAGAAAGAGAAATCGATACCTCGTCTACTACGGTCTCCTTATCAGTCTTCTCTCAGTAGCACCAGTTCGTGCAGAAGAAGAGAACAATAATGTCTCCAATCCCGTAGCTGCTGCTACCGGAAATGTGACCAATCAAGCAGTGCAATTCCAAAACAATGGAGCACCGTCGAGACAGCACTACGGACCTAATATCTCGTGCAATGGAAGTACTATGACTTTCTCACCATTCTATATGGGAAATCATACGACTCCATGGGATATAGATGATGAGATAGGTATGGAGCAAAAGAACTATACCGTTGCAGAAAACTGGGGAGCACAGATTAACTTTATGGTCCCATTGGATCGTAGAGGATTAAAACGTTGTCTCTCCATTGCTGCAAGGCAAGAAGAAAAGATGCGACTTGATTATGAGCTTGTTCGTACTCTCAAATGTGCAGAGCTGCAATCTAAGGGTTTCATGCTGAGACCTGGTAGCCGTGTAGCGAATATGTGTGTTGATGTCATACCTATCTCTGCATATCTAAAAGAAACACAACCACCCACAAAACCTAAAAAGAAATTCGGACTATTTTGAAAATGATCGTACTTATCAAGCCCATCCTCATGGCATTTCTCAGCTCTTCTGCTGTTAAGGAATTAGTTATACAACTACTCGAAGCATACGCAGAGTCAACTGATAACACCATTGATGATAAGGCAGTCGAATTAATCAAGAAGAACTTATTCCCCGGAAGCTAATTATGGCATTCAAAATGACAGAAGAGGACTGGAAAAAAGTTGCAGAAGATATGAAGGGTAAAAAGATTGACCCTTCTACAGGTCGTTATGAGAGAAAGAGATCTGCTCCTAAACCTCCAGCACCTAAACCTCCTAAACCTCCAGCACCTAAACCTCCTAAACCTAAAACTGTTAAACCTAAGAAGAAGAAAGCCTAATGAAGAAAGCCACTGAAGACCAGTTTAACGAACTCCATAACCTAGTCACAAAAGAATTCCTTAATCGGGTCAAAAGTGGCGAAGCAACTACACAAGATTTGAAAGCAGCCTGTGACTGGTTGAAGACGAATGACATTAGTGGAGTCGCCTATAACGGCAACCCATTGGAAAAGTTGGCACAGGTTATGCCACAAGTAGACCCAGAGTTAGTAAAGGCAAAACTATATGCGAAAGCAAAGTACTAGCGACTATTACAAATCCAACCCACGAGCTAGAAGAAAAAGGCTTAAACAACAAGCCAGATACAACAAAACAGAAAAGGGATTAAAGATACGAGTCGCAGCTAACAAACTGAATCGAACTCTAGGTACTTATGGCAACGGAGATGGCAAAGATGCAGCCCATACAGGTGCAGGCAACAAAGGCAAACTCCAAGACCCAAGTGTCAATAGACGCCGAGGAAGGAAAGCTTTAAAGATTCGTAAATGACCCCATTACTACCTAGCCCACAACATTACTTATACAACCTAATAACCATGACAAGCCCTGAAGCTAAACGGCTCTGGAGAAGAGCTATTAAAGAGCACTTCGATTGTCAATGCGTTTATTGCGGGAGAAAACATGAATTACATGAACTTACACTCGACCATGTCAAACCTAAAACAGAAGGCGGAGAAGATCTTACAAGCAATCTTGTACCCGCGTGCAAAGCCTGTAATCAAGGGAAAGGTAGCAGTAATTGGCTCAGATGGATGCGTCAGACATATGGACATCGACCTCTGAGAGAAATGATCATTCTTCAACATATTAATTAACTATGGAGTTCTTACCAAAAGAAATATTAGAAGCACTGGCAAAAGATAACGTTATCAAAGCGTTTCAAGGTCGGTTAGATAAACTTAAAATTAGAAAAAGTAAACGACCAAAAAGTACTAATAAGACAAAGCCAAAGTCTAATAGACAAAAAGATATGAGGATAAGGGAGAGAAAAGGAGGCAAAACCTACTCTAGACCTAAACCAAAACCTAAATCCCCCTCAAAGTCTACTCCAAAAGTAGGTAAACCAGCTACAGCTAAAACAAAGCTAGGGCGATTAAAAAACAAGCTTAAAACTCAAGCAAAAAAAGCTAGTAAAACAATTAAAAAGGGAGCTGAAAAAGCTAAACAATACGTTAAAACGAAACGTACCTTCTCCAGAGTAAGACCTGAAACACCGTCTGCTAAAACGACCAGAGCCATAAAAGGAACTAAGGCTATTCAGAAGGGTCTGAAAATCGGAAAAGGTGTAGGTAAAGCAGCAAAAATAGGTAAAGGCTTAAGGACAGTTGGCTTAGGTTATGCGGCTGATTGGGCTGCTGGTGATCTTACTGATAGAGTTATGAAACAGCTAGATTATAGAACTAGAGGAAAGAAAATGACTCTAGATGAATTTAGAAGGCAAGGAAAACAAATTCGTAAAGGTGAAAGAAAATCATATGGTTATAAGAATCTAGTCCAAACTCCAAGTCCTAAATGGGGAGTTAAAAAGCCAAAGCCTGAGACGAAAAACTCTACAGCAAATAATAAAACCAGTAATCAACAGCCAGTATCTCAAAAAGGTGGCGGGAACAAAGATGCATCTAAGGTTAGCTGGACGAAGATGAAGAAAGGTGGGGTATTAGATAAGGAAAATAAAAACTCTAATAAACCAGAAAAATTAAAAGTTAATAAAAAGAATAAGAACCAAGAGAGACGTAAGAAAGCTCTCAGACGAGCTTATGGAAATATAAGTGACAAACGAATGAAACAGTTATTAGGTCGAGCAGTAACTCAAAGAGAACTCGAAGAAAGTTAAACACCCAACAGTACAAATAACCGCCGTCCGCAAGGGCGGCTTTTTTAATGGCTAAAAACGGCTTCAACGACGCCTTCGGCATTCTGCTGACGGCTATGAAGAATGGTAGCAACGGCAATGGGAACGGTACGTTAAAAATTCGAAAGTTACCTGAGTATCAGCAATATGTAAACGAAATTAATGCACAAAACTGGACAAGAAAAGATGGTCGATTAGTTATAGATACTGATGAAAAGGATCGTCTACTAAGAGATTCTCTTGCATTGTCTGGTTCAGTAAGTAATAAACGTAACGTGTTTTTTGACGATGTACCGTTCATGCAAGAAAAAGGAAGTATAGGAAATGTAGTGAAAGATGGAGTACCTGCCCGAGCTAAACCTAGACAGAGTTGGGGAAAGACAAAAAGAGCTGAAGATATAAAATATAACGACCAAAAAAGAATGGACGTAAGCTTAGCGGAAGGCAAAGATAACCGAGCTTACTCCTTACCAGAAGGAAGCAAACCTCAAAAAGAGGTAATTGCAGCTATGGAAGAATTTGGTGTATATACTCCTGAAAACTTTATAGAGTTTCAACAATGGAATATAAGAACTGTCAAAGACGTACTAAGAGCTATACCACCAGGGATGACTGCTGGTCATGGTAAAGCTGCGGCATTAGGAGGACCAATGACAGCTAGGAATCTATGGGCTGAAGCTAAAAATCCTAATTATGCAAAACAACACAGAAATGATGCACCAGATGATGTCCTAGACGCTATAGGTGTTGATAGAACTTGGAAAATAACTGTAGGTAAATACTTTAACAAGATAACTAAAACAGAAGCTGAATTACTAATGACAGATGACGACATAATTTCATCTTTAGCTTCATTCGACTGGGAAACAGTCCTCGAACAACGCAAAGCCCAGAATTTGAAGCTACAGCAGCCTCCAAAATAAACCGTTCCACTTTCGTACATGAATGACGTTTTAGGCGCCTTACAGGACGATTTCAAGCTGTTTCTGCAAGCATTATGGGAACAGCTTGACCTCCCCTCCCCGACAAGAGCGCAATATGCAATAGCGGACTACTTACAACACGGACCTAAACGTCTACAGATTCAAGCTTTCCGAGGAGTTGGTAAATCTTGGATTACAGGCGCGTTCGTGTTATGGACCCTATTCAAAGACCCAGAAAAGAAGATCATGATTATCTCCGCCTCCAAAGAGCGCGCAGACAACATGTCCATCTTCTTACAAAAACTAATAATAGAAACACCTTGGTTAAGCCACTTACAACCCAAATCAGACGACTCAAGATGGTCGCGAATAAGCTTCGACGTTGCCTGCTCTCCGCACCAAGCACCTTCAGTGAAGAGCGTGGGTATTACTGGTCAGCTAACTGGATCACGCGCGGACTTAATGGTCCTCGACGATATCGAAGTACCAGGAAACAGTATGACGGAGATGATGCGTGAAAAACTTCTTCAACTTTGCACAGAAGCGGAATCAATTCTCACACCAAAAGATGATTCTCGTATTTGCTATCTCGGGACTCCTCAGAGTTGCTTTACTGTTTATAATAAGCTTGCAGAGCGCTCGTATCGTCCATTTGTTTGGCCGAGCAGATACCCCAGAAAGCTATCCAGCTATGAAGGACAAATAGCTCCTCAACTACAAGAAGACATAGATAATGGTGCAGATCCTTGGGAATGTACAGATCCAGATCGCTTCGACGACGACGACCTAGTACAACGTGAAGCGTCAATGGGACGTTCTAACTTCATGCTGCAGTTCATGCTTGATACAAGCTTGTCTGACGCTGAGAAGTTCCCACTTAAGATGTCTGACCTAATAGTTACCTCAGTTAACCCAACACAAGCTCCAGAGTCTATTGTATGGTGCTCAGATCCACGAAACGTTATTAAAGATGCACCTACCGTAGGCTTACCAGGAGACTACTTCTACAGCCCTATGGACATCGTAGGTACGTGGGACGACTACCAAGAAACAATATGTAGCGTAGACCCATCCGGAAGAGGTAGTGACGAAACAGCCGTTAGCTATCTATCACAAAGAAACGGCTTCCTCTACCTCCACGAAATGCGTGCCTATAAAGACGGCTACAGTGACAACACACTTCTAGACATCCTTAAAGGTTGTAAGAAGTACAACGTCTCTACTCTCCTTATAGAGTCTAACTTCGGTGACGGTATAGTCGCTGAACTCTTTAAAAAGCATCTCATCAACACAAAACAAGCAATCTACATAGAAGAAACTAGAGCTAATGTTAGAAAGGAAGATCGTATCATTGACAGTCTGGAGCCTGTTCTTAACCAGCATCGCTTGGTTGTTAACAGAAGTGTTCTTGATTGGGACTATAACTCCAATAAAGATGAAGCCCCAGAAAAACGTCTCCTCTATATGCTCTTCTACCAGATGTCTAGAATGTGTCGCGAAAAGTTCGCCGTTAAACATGATGATAGACTCGATAGCTTAGCTCAAGCCGTTCAATACTATACAGACGCTCTATCTATATCCGCTGAACGCCAAATACTAGATCGTAAAAACCAAGAGTTCGCTGATATCCTCGAATCCTTCCAAGACGACCCCCAAGCAGCAACAAATCATTTAGTTATGGGGATGACCCTTAATCAACGTAAACAAGCTAGAGGGTTAGAGTCTGGAAACGCTGTCCCTACCTGGACTTAGGGGGTATGGGGTACTAATAGGGGGAGAAGGGTGGACTCCCCCGCCTAAAAAAACAACAAATCATCCCTCTATTATCATGGCTTAATCATGATATTTGAGTATCTTCCCATCGACGACGAGGTCTCTAGACCTCAATACTATTAATACTATGAACATATTCTTAGACACTGCCTCCGAAGAGGAAGTAGAGACAAGAATAGGTACTGGATTAATCTCAGGTATAACTACCAATCCATCCTTAATTCTCAAATCAAGCCTTAACTATAAACATCCCTATGATGCCTACGAACGTCTTATAAAAATACCTAACCTCCCCGATGTGAGTATTGAAGTCGTGGCGGACACCGACGAAGAATTCATTGATCGTGGTCTTAATATCCATAAAGAATATGGACCTAAAGCTACTGTAAAGTTGCCTTGCACAATGGATGGGATAAAAGCTTGTAAATATTTATCCAATATAGGTATTAGAACCAATGTTACACTTGTCTTTAGCCTTAGCCAAGCAGTACTGGCTGCCGTTGCTGGCGCTACTTACGTTTCTCCCTTTGTGGGTCGATTAGATGATAATTCATTTAACGGACTTGCATTGATAGAGCAAATAGCTTCCCTCTACAAATTAAAATGCATAAAAACTAAGGTTTTAGCTGCATCAATTAGGGATGTTAGATCCGTTGGTGAAGCGTTCCTGAAAGGGGCTGATATATGCACAATCCCTGTGACCGTCTTCGATAAGATGGTAAAACATGTGTTAACAGATCAGGGGTTGGATAAGTTCAATCGTGATTACGCTGAGGCTTTTTATGGGGAAACGGAATGAACTGTAAAAAAATAACATAAATTTCTGAAGTCTCTTATATATCGAGCACGGAAGGACGCTCCCCCCACGGGGGGTATCAATTAACGCAGGCGCGGACGCGATCCAACTACCGCGTGCGCGCGATGTGTTGCATTCATAGTGCGGCATCATCCCTGTCGTACCAAGGGATCTCATCGATCATCATGCATGCGCGATCAATTAACGCAGGCACGCAGGCGCGCGCGGTAGTAAGAACACGCGCATCACGCAGGCGCGCGGTAGTTGGTTTCCACAGGTCATACACAAGCGATCTGTGTCCTCATTTCAACACAAAGGCTAGACACCAGTCCACCACTGTGATAATCAATCCAATTGTTTTACATAAGCAATTCTTATCACCACTGCTATCACTGGTTTTGTGCTTCTTTCCACCTTGGGAACGTTTGCAAAGGTGGAAGCAATCGGTTATTGTACTTTCATAGGATTCTTGAAGATTGAGATCTTTCGAACTCTCGACTAGAGAGTGAGAGAGTTCTCAAGATTCAATCAGAATCCATGAGACCTCGGCAGACGGTGACTCAACCAAATTGCTGCCAAAACATAACGAGCTTAGAGCTACGCTCTGTCGTCAAGACAGATGAGTCCGGTGCCCCTTCAGGACAAGTACAGCGTGACCTTGATAAGTCACAGACTTAGCCAACCGAGAGCTAAGGATCTAAGCGAATCAGCCAAGCAGCCCGTGCTAACTGAGTTCATACATCAACATCATGAGAACATGATCACCCAGCATCATCAGGGATGCAGCGAGGTTCGAGTCCTCGACTGGGTTTGTGCATCTATTTTATTATGCAAACTTATCAAATGTTCATGGGCAGAGACATCCCATCAGGTGGTTACGTTAGTAACCAAGAGTGGGATGCGTTCTGCAAGTCATGCCTAGATACACGCTTCGATGGTTACACCATCAGCGACGTACAAGGACGCTGGAAAGGTAAGAATGAGGACACCAAATGCGTGACCATATCTACCGAGTACAAGGACTTGATTGATCAGGTCGCAACTCTATTCCGTGACACATTCAAACAAGATAGCGTAGCTATACAAACTCTTCCACCTATGGAATTTGTGTAGTGGACGGCGAGGGTTCGAATCCCTCTCTATCTCTGGGCTTTAGCCCTTTTATTCTTTACATTTTATATCATGTTCATTATCTCATCAAGATACAGCGAAGCTGTTGAGTTTGTTGCTGTTAATCCTTTGAATGCTACTGCATTGGTACGATTCACCTCTGGTGGTGAGTATCTATACCGCAATGTATCAAGGACAAAGCTAGTTAACTTGATGCTACAACCCAACCTATCACTAGGATTCTGGGTTCAATCATTACGCAAGGAAGCAGTGCTTCAACGTAACTATAACGACAGAGCTGGCGCTCTTACTTATGAATTAGTAGGTAGCTCACCAACATCTCGTTGGTTACCAAGGATGCTCCAAGCTGCTTGATATCACGGGGCTTTGCCCCTTTTGGATCGTTAGTTTAAGAGATGGTAGAACGCTGGCTTGTCACGCCAGAGAATAGGGGTTCGAATCCCCTACGATCCGTTGTCTTGCAATGAGCAAGGCTTTTATTTCTCATGCGTAAGATTGAACAGGCTATGCTCTTTGCTATTAATAACAAAGGCAACTGGTCTAGCTCCAATACTGAGGTTAGACGTGGACGCAATGACATTACTGATCCTTGCTCTAACGTCTACCTTCACGGTAATCATATTGCCACTGTCAAGGACAATGGTGACGTGAGCATAAGCAATGCTGGATGGCGTACTGTCACTACTAAGTCCAGACTTAATGCGATCATCAATGAGTTCTTAGATGGTACCAAGAATGGTGTCTATCAAAAGAATCATTGCTGGTATGTCACTGATCATGGACGTGACCATGACTTCGACTCTAGTGCTTGGTATGAATTCAAATCAAATGCATTAGATGTTAGCTACTCAGTAACTAACAGTGAGTTAGTTGCTGTTTAATACCCTTCCACTTTAGTACACTTTAATTATTATTTATTATGTCAAACATTAACAATGAGGCTCTATATGAGACCTACTACGAGGACGTAATCGAGGAAGCTAGGCTTTCAGATACGTTACATAAGTTCTCAGCTCAAGATATACATCTTGCGGTAATGAATAAGTTTCACGGGTACCAGTAATGCTACCTATAGATGCTACTCAGTATTCTTACATCACTTGTATTAAAGATCCACAAGGAAGATACACAGTAGATAGTAAGTTAATACACAATAATGATGTTGAGTTTAGATTACAACAGCTACAGATTGAGTACCCTAAATATACATTTGAGGTACACAAGTGTAGACCTTAAGTAATACATAGTGAGGATATATCAAGGACATTGGTATATCTTCACAAGCATTTCACAATCAAGGAGGCTCCTTGTTGTTCACAAGCATGGGCAAGGACGTAACCAACTACTTATACACAAGGACGCAAGGACGTAATGCAAAGTATTAAAAACAAGGACGTAATGCAGAGTCGTTATGCCTTCACACGTACAGAGGTATCTGATTACCAACAGATAGTAAGAAGAATTATGCCTGAGTTACCAGAGACGGATGCACGCCACATTGCTGAGCACTGCTATGTCTATTGTAAATCACCTATTGCAGAACAGGTATATGAAGCTATTAACCACTTCTATGAGGTGTTTGACCTCACTAACCCACTCTTACTCGGGGAACCGAGCTATTAACTATGCACCCTTATTTATTAACAGACGAGGAAGTAACTGAACTTTACAGCTACATCATTGACGAATATCAACAGTGCCAAGAATTAGAGGTTGAACCTTCTATGCAATTAAAGGCATGTAAGACAATCCTTGATCGACTAATAGATCATCAAAAATCTTTACTTTCTTAACAATGACTATAGAAACATGGAGTGAACAACACTTCCACTCTCTCACACCTGAACAACACGCAGTTAACAACAAGTGGTTCAAGGACATGCTCTTCCTGCTCAAGGACGATGGCGTCTTAGGTGTACCAATGCTCAACAAATGCTTTGACAAACAAGGTAAGGAGGTAACTGAGTTATGAAACTAACTGATGAACAAACAGAGAATTTAACTTATTCTCTTTACTGCACTCTTATGGAGTTTAAAAAGTTAAATACTGGTTTTACTCCTGAATACGAAGACATTATCAAATGTGTTGATAACGCATTGAGGACTATATGAAACTAACTGACATCACACGTTATACACGCGCTGGTAGGTGGGGCAAAGGTATCCAATGTCCACACTGTAAAGAAATCAGTTGGGTATATCACTTTTCTTGGTGCGGACTTACGTGCCAAGGCTGTGACCAAATGGTAGACAAATACGAATGGAAGGTCGCAACACCATGAGTACACCACTACACCACGGATGCAACTGCGAACATTGCCAACGCATAGCAGCGCAATACGACTACCTTGAATCAATGCAAGGAAACATAAAAAAGAATACAAAGGGACGTAGTAAACCGCAGGCAATAAGACACGCGAAGGCAAGAAGCAAATCACTTATCCATAAAATCTCACAAGCATCGCGCCTATGAAACTTATTAAATGCATTTACAGCAAGAACGGAGATATTAATTATAAATACTTTTCATTCAAGGACGGCGACGACGTCGAAGACATTGCATGGACGTGCAAACGCTGGACTGAACGACATCAACTAACCCTTATAGATATTACCAATGGCAAAGAGAAAGTATTACCCGAACAACTGGCAAGCATACAAGGAGATGCCAGACGAATTCTTCCAACCTCTGACATATGAACAGTTTGAAGACTGGAAGATAGAGGGATATCTCATACCTGACTCTGTTGCTTGCATCATGAGAATCCAGAATCCCAAGACTGGAAAGATAAAGGAAGTTTATTACAACAAGACTCGATGGGCACAGAAGCGAGTCAAGCGGTGCATGGCAAACAACGAAACATTCACACTTGTTTCCATGGACGGAACATTTCACCTATCACCACAGAAGCCTTACGATTATGACAAACACTAATTTATTCATCAAAAAATTTCCACAATTGATTCAAGAAATTGAACAAAACGAAAACAAAGAAGAGCTGTTGAGTATAATTAACGCACAGATATTAGATGATACACATATAATAGATAGTAGTCGGAGATAACTTTGAAACGTGTCACGGTTAAGGTTCCAGATGATCTTCATCTAAGACTCAAAGTCCTTGCGGCATCTAAACAATTGTCACTTAATGATGTTTTCATAAATGCAGCAAAGATGTATATGCAGCAAAATAGTAAAGACATCATAGATGTATAAATAGGTGCAAACTCACATAAGTTGACAAACTTGTATAAATCGTATTTGCATCATCTACGTTGTTACTGTACGGTCCGCACGTACTTCGGCTTTTTACTATGGAACTTTATTCCAAGGGAGACTTATATGTGGGCATCGATGATGTTAAATACTGTGACTTTTCGTTACACCTTGGTAATTTGTTAGTAGAGTACAGGTGTCCAAAGTCTAGGAACAATGGCGTCCGACCCTTGGAGGCAACTGACAGACCTGACAATGTCGAAGTTACTGACAGTAATTGAGATTATTAGGGGTCATGATTCAGAAATCCCTGCCCAAACTATCGCCGTCTTCTTATACATAGCATCACATGATGACGTCACTAAGAAACAACTCAGCGACCCTGATGTTGGTCTCAATATGAGTTCAGCCAGTGTTTCTCGTAACTGCGATTGGCTCTCAGGACGCCATCGCCTAAACAAAGAAGGACTGGGCTGGATCATTAAGTATCGAGACCCAAATGATCAGCGCAATCTGATCTACAAGCTCAACGAAGAGGGTAAAGCCCTTGTTCGTACTATCAAACGAATTCTCTATGAAGAGTAAGAAAGTAACTTGGGGTGAATGCCTCGAGTTCACATTAAGAACAGCTTGGCAAGGAACAGGACGTAAGTCCGCGATCCTTTACTCAGGCAAGTTCACCGATCTTCACACCCATCAGTTTGATGTCACGAAGATTACTTCCAGAATGATCTTAGAAGATTGCATGGAACTTAAAAAAGATGGTGGTAATGGTAAGCCATTGAAAAATGACTCACTAAATAAGTACATCTCAGCAGTTCGCTTCGTACTTAACCATTGTCAATTCCATGAACTAATCCCAGCAGATCATCGAGTACCTCAGTTCAAGAAATTCAATCCAGCCGAGGATGCACAAGAACGCTTCGCTTATACAGCAGAAGATATTCAACAGATGCATTCATTCGCTCGTGATGAACTATGCAATGAACCATTAGCTGACATTATCCTGTTCGCTGCTTTCACAGGGATTAGATCGGAAAAGATCTTACGCATCAAACCAGATCGTATAGATCTTGATCAGAAACTAATCACTGTTGTTAAGCCAAAGAACAAGAATAAGCCAACTAGGACATGCGGGATTCACGAAGCTTTAATTCCCATGCTTGTACGAAGGTGCAACGAAGATAGGATCTACCTATTTGGGGATGACTGGACGCAAACCAGTATCAAAGCAGCCCAGAATGCTGTAAGAAGGAGGTTCGAAAAATGTCTGCATCACATTGGTAAACCATATCCAAATCAAGGATGGGTATTCCATGGATTAAGACATACATGTGGAACACTTATGTATCAAAGCGGGGTACACCTTTTTGATATCGCTAACCACATGGGACACAGTTCGACCAAGGTTACTGAGAAGTACATGCACTCGAACGACAAGCAACTTGCCGCCAAGATAAATGCAATAGACTTCGCTGTTGCGTAGTCTGACCACGTCTACAGGACGTTAAAACAACCACTATTTGATACCTTTTATTGCAATGTTAAGCCTTTCTGTTACACTTCAAAAGCTGAAAAGCCTTGGGAGCGTGGTGGAATTGGTAGACGCACCGCACTCAAAAAGCAACATCAATAGTTAGGTTAAGTGGAAGGGATTAGGTGACAAACCTAGTCCCTTTCTTCATTTATACCTGTACGAAAGTGCAACAATTTCTAGCACAAAACTCTACCATCATATGCCGACACCAATTGAAGTCGAGAGACAGATCGCATTTGAACGTAAACAGGTAAGAGGTGGAGTAGAAAAACTACGCAAGGACACCAAAGATTTGGAGGACAAGACTTATGCGTCCGCCACTGTTTACGGATCAGTAGCAATAAGTGAAATACTTGAGAAATTAATTATTTATATAAATAAAAAGAAAGATAAGTATCGAATTCAGGGCTGTGGAAAAGATTTTGCTTTGCATTGTAAACATACCTTTCCAATAGATTCAGAGGTTCAAGCTTTGCTTGTCTCTAAAGTTGTATTTGACCATGTGTTTTCACCTCGCAAGGTAAAGCACAATGTAATGACAATTGCTATGGCTGTTGGTCATGCGATAGAAGGGGATGCTCAACTTAATTATTATGAGTCTCATGGACCAGAGTTATTAGAAACTCTTAAAAGGAATTATTGGCACGATTCAAAAGGTACGGAGTATAAACGCAAATGTATTCAAACCCTGATGCATAAACGTAACATTACTCCGTGGTGTAGTTGGGATAAAACAACTAAGACAAAAATCGGCTTATGGTTATTGGAGTGCTTATGTGAATCGACTGGATATTTTGAAAAGCTAAATGTAAGGAAGGGGGTTAAAACATATTTAACTCTGGTACCTACAGAAAAGTTCATCAAGTATCAAGAAGAAATTGTTAAATGTGCTGAGCTTTATAGTCCTTTAACTAAACCGATGTTGATACCACCAAGGAGGTGGTCAACACTTCAAGATGGTGGGTATTTCCTCAATGATTTAACTCGCTGTTATGAAATGGTGCGAAGGGGGTATGGGGGACTAATACAGGGGGAAATTCCTATTGAGTTCCTTAATAAAATTCAAGAGGTCGGATACCGCTTAAACCCTTTTATCATGGGCGTTGCCGAGGTTCTTGAAAAGCAAGGAGTTGCCGTAGGAAAATTCCGACCTGTTATTGAACATGTAATACCACCTAAGCCAGTTGATATAGACACCAACGAGGAGTCACGTACGGAGTGGAAGAGATCAGCTAGAGACGCTAGAAACTTACAAGCTAACGAAGCAAGGAAGTCATGCCGTACTCGTATGACAATGAACATTGCTAGAGAGTTTAGAGATGAGACTTGGTATTTACCTTTTAGCTATGACTATAGGGGTCGGGCATATCCCATTCCATCCTTCCTCACGCCTCAAGATACTGACTTTGGCAAAAGCCTCTTAATCAGTGACAAGGGTGCATTAATCACGGACGAAGGTAAGGACTGGTTATCTTTTCAGGTAGCTACTTGCTTTGGTCTGGATAAAGCATCTTGGCAAGAACGCATTGACTGGTGTAAAGATCCACGTAATCAGAGGAGGATACAGAAAGTAGCTATAGATCCTCTTACTTACATACACGAGTGGGAGACTGTTGACGAGCCATGGCAATTCCTCGCCGCATGTGAGGAATGGTGGGCTATACATACAGGTGTAAGAGTTCACAGTCATCTTTTCGTGGCAACCGATGCTACTTGCTCAGGGTTACAGATCCTCGCAGGAATGGCTCGCGATAAGTCCACGGCGGAGATGGTCAATGTCATAGGTAGTGATAAACCACAAGATGCTTATAAGGTAGTAGCTAATCACAGTATAAATAAGATTCCAGAAAGGCTTAGACCTTACTGGGATAGGAAAGCCACAAAGAGATGCGTGATGGTTATACCCTATAATGCGAAGCCCTACAGCAATCGGGCGTACATACGTGAAGCCTTTAAAGATAAAGACATAAAGGTAGACAAAGACGAAGTTACCCAGTGTGTTAACGCTGTTAGGTCAACCATGGAGGACGTAGTCCCCGGACCTATGAAAGTAATGCGTTGGATTGAGACTGAGATATCTAAGACTATAAAAAATGGAGCACAAGTAATTAAATGGGAAACTCCTAGTGGATTCATAGTTGTTCAAAAGCTCATGAAACATGAGACAAAGACAATAAAGACTCAACTAATGGGGGAAACCCAGATAAGAATTGCAGGTGCTGAAAAAGGAGTTGATCTTAAACACCATAAGAACGCAACTGCTCCGAACCTAATCCATAGCTACGATGCCTCCCTTTTACATCTCAGTATTACTGAATTTGGAGACAAACCGATAGCAACCATACATGATTCTGTCCTGTGTTTAGCGACTGACATGAAATACCTTTCCACTTTGGTAAGGAAAACGTACATGCATCTATTCGCAGAGAACGAACCCCTAAAAAACTTTGCTAGAGAAATCAAAGCAGAGACCCAACCGCCGATTATTGGAGACCTTCAACCGTCCGAAGTAATTGATTCACCATACTTTTTTTGTTAAATGGCAAGAACCATCCACCTCACTGAAAAGCCTGTTAAGCTAACTGGTTTCAACGCAATACTTAAGCCTTCTAAGTTTGGCTACACACTTAGAGCAATAGTAGATGAAGATATAGTAGGTAAACTAGAAGAAGAGAGAAAAGAAGCTCTTGAATGGGCACAAGGTAAATTAAAATGCAAGCCTAGTAGAGCGACATTAAAACCTACTCCTTGGGAGGAAGTTTATCCTGGGAAATATGTAGTTAAGTTCTCATGGAAGGAAGAGAATAAGCCGCCTATCGTTGACTGCGAAGGTACTCTAATAACAGACGAAAACCTCCCAGTTTACGAAGGTAGTGAAGTAAAGATTGGCTTTATTCAGAAGCCTTACATATTGCGTGATGATACAACATACGGCACTAGCTTAAAGTTATCTGGTGTTCAGATTGTCAAGGTACAAGAGGGAGCTTCCCTCGGTGGAGATCTTGATGAGTCAGGAGTTGCTAGTTTATTTGGTAAAACTCAAGGCTTTAAGGATGGTGACATTGACACCACGGAGGCTTCTGGAACCCCGTCTTCAGTGGAATCTGATGACTTCTAATGTTCCGAAGCAAACTCGAAGAGAAAGTTGCTGATCTTTTATTTGAATTAAATATTGATTATGAGTACGAGAGTAAGAGGCTCTGTTATGTAATTCAACATCATTACTCTCCAGATTTCATTCTTCCGAACGGACGAATACTGGAGGTAAAGGGTTATTGGGATGCTCCAGATAGGCGCAAGATTCGTGCCGTACTCAAGGACAACCCTGATATAGATCTCAGGATGGTCTTTCAAGATCCATTTAAAAAGATCAGTAAAAAATCTAAAACCACGTATGCCATGTGGTGTGATCGATATGACATCAAATGGTGTGCTTACCACGATATCCCTGTTGATTGGTTGATATGAAACAGGGTGAGTTTATACGTCACGAGCCATGCGAGGTATGTGGCTCGTCTGACGCTAAGGCAGTTTATACATATAACACATATTGCTATAGCTGCCATTCATATACCTCTTTAGATGACACCCACCCCACTTTTAATGTGCCAAATGTCAAATACGAAGGACAAGCTCAACGACTCACTAAACGAAATATTAGTGAAGCAACCTGCGAATACTACAAAGTCTACAGGGATGGCGAACTTCTACGCTTCCCTTATTACAGCAGCAGCGGCTTACTTCAGGGATTTAAAACAAAAAACAAATTAAAGGAATTTAAGTATGAAGGGACAACTACTGATACTCTCTTTGGTCAGCATCTATTCCCTAGTAGTGGTACACGGATCACTATTTATGAAGGCGAGCTAGACGCGATGTCTGGCTGGGAGGCGTTACCAAACTGGGCACATGTCTCACTTCCTCACGGTGCAGCTTCCGCAAAAAAAGATTTAAGAAAACAAATCTCCTACCTCCAAGGGTACGAAGAGATATGTTTATTCTTTGACAACGATGAAGCTGGGCAGAAAGCAGCACAAGAAGCAGCAAGTATCTTACCTGCGGGTAAGGTAAAGATTGCAAAGCTGGCTGAGTATAAGGATGCCTCAGATGCATGCCAAAAACTAGACACCAAATCAATTAGAAATGCTATTTATAACGCTGATCCTTATCAGCCAGACGGTATTGTTGATTGCAAGACCTTATTAGAAGTAGTCACTACACCTAATACTCCCTGCGATCACGAGTACAAGCTATCAGGGTTACAGAAACTAACTCACGGTATGCGTGGCTCAGAATTAACAACCATCACTGCTGGTACAGGGCAAGGTAAGAGTACCTTCTGTCGCCAGTTAGCAGTTGATCTACTTAATGATGGTGTCAAGGTTGGATACATAGCCCTTGAAGAGTCTAATAGACGTACAGCTTTAGGGTTGATGTCTGTTGCTACAGGTCAAGCCTTACACATAGGAGAACATGATACTAAAACGCTTAAAGATGCGTATGATCGTAGCTTGGCTAATTGGAATCTATATTTGTATGACCACTTTGGGAGTCTTGATCCTGACGTTATATATAGCCGTTGCGAATATATGGCTCTCGGTCTCGAAACAAAAGTCATCTTCCTTGATCATTTATCCATCCTACTCTCAGGTCTTGATGGAGTACAGGACGAGCGTAGATGTATAGATAAGACAATGACCAACTTAAGGTCATTGGTTCAACGCACTGGTATTAGCTTATTCCTAGTAAGTCATTTGAGAAGATCAGGTACTGGCTCAACCTCTGCGGAGGAAGGCGGTAGAGTATCTCTTTCAGGTCTTAGAGGGTCACATAGCATAAGCCAGATAAGCGATAACGTATGGGGATTAGAAGCTAACCAACAGAAGGAAGGAGATAGATCCACCGTACTGCGCGTGCTCAAGAACCGATACACGGGAGACGTGGGAATAGCCTCAACCCTTACATATAACAAGGACACTTGTGTCTTTGAAGAAGAGACAGAGTCGTTCAATCCATCCTCTGACTTCTAATGATCGTATTCGACATTGAAACCAATGGTTTATTAAAGACGGTTTCCAAGGTTCACTGCCTTGTCACTTACAACACAGAAACAGACAAACTCAATACATATAACAACCAAGGTACATGCCCAAGCATTGTTGAAGGTTTACTAGAACTTTCTAATGCTGAGCATTTAATCGGTCACAATATTATTGGGTATGACTTACCTGCACTCCGTAAGGTATATCCCCATTTTAAACTCAGTGGTAAACCATTCGATACTCTTATTCTCTCTAGATTATTCTGTCCAAACTTATTTTCTGTAGATGAAAAGCGGGCAAATATGCCATCCAATCTTAAAGGACGTCACAGTCTAGCTGCTTGGGGTTACAGATTAGGAGAGCATAAGGGTGAATTTGGCGAGACGACTGACTGGGCTGAGTGGTCACAAGAGATGGAAGACTACTGCCAACAAGACGTACAAGTAACTATGAAACTATGCGAGCGCTTCCGGACTTACCTGACTGGTGCTGGCTAGAGCATCAAGTTGCACAAATACTTACTACCCAAGAGGAACATGGATGGCATTTTGATGAGAAATCTGCATGGGAACTTGAACAAGATCTCAGAAACGAACTGGAAGAAACTACTAAGTTACTTCGAAACAGGCACCCTTTCGTGGCAGACACGGAATTCACTCCTAAAAGAAATAACCAGACTAAAGGTTATGTAGAAGGCTGCAAATTCACGAAGTTAAAAGAACTTAATGTTACCTCTAGAGACCATATCGCATGGATACTGACTACTCATTATACATGGACACCCTCATTAATAAGCTCGAACGGGAAGCCCGTTATAGACGAGAGTGTTCTAAAGGACCATGGGTCGGATACAGCGATGAAATTTCTTCGATGCCTAGAGCTGAAGAAGCTTTTAGGGATTCTATCCGAAGGCGTGAACGCATGGCTGAAGCTTGTTACGACGTCTAGCAGGATACATCATCACTGTTCAGTAGCTACCAATACTTTTCGCTGCGCCCATCGACGTCCCAATGTCTCCCAAACGCCGAGCGATCTTAGATTCCGCGCTCTATTCACTGCAACAGACGGCTTCGTTATGTGCGGGGCTGATTTGTCTGGGATTGAGTTACGGATGCTTGCCCATTATCTTGCACGACATGACGATGGAAGGTATGCCGACATCCTACTTAATGGAGACATACATCAAGTTAATGCAGACAAAATTGGAATCTCCAGACGCCAAGTAAAGACAGTTACATACTGCTTTTTATATGGCGGGGGAGACCAGAAGTTAGGTCTGTCAGTTGATCCAGAACTTAAGCCATCCAAAGCCAAGAAGAAAGGAAAAGAAATAAGAGCTGCATACGTCGAAGCTATTGATGGCTTAGATAAGCTTCTAAGGGCTGTAGACGTACGAGCAAGAGAAGGTTTCGTCAAAGGGATAGATGGGCGCAAGATCTTATTAGACAGCTCTCACAAGGCTCTCAACTACCTTTTACAAGGCTCGGCTGGGATAGTCGCGAAGCGGCAAATGGTTATAGCTAACGAACACCTACCCCCTACAGCACATCAACTTGGATTCATACATGACGAGCTTCAATACGAAGTTCACAAGCATCATTCTGAGGAATTAGCATTTACATTGGAATTAAGTGCAGCACTGGCAGGGGAATATTATTCACTCCGTTGTCCCATCGAAGCCGAAGCAAAAATCGGTAAGACATGGGCTGACGTCCACTAATTTATGAAATTATTAATAGATTGCGATTACATAGTATATAAATGCTGTGCCGCAACAGAAACCGAACTTGATTTCGGAAATGACGTCATTGTTGTCACTTCGTCCTTTAAAAAAGCTTATTCGTGTGTTGCACGTGAATTAGGCAAGATCAGAAGGGAATTTGGCTCATTTGACGAGATGATCCTCTTTTTTACGACCCCTAATAATTTTAGGAAAAAAATTCTACCCGAATATAAGGGAAACAGAAACCGAAAAAAGCCCTGTGGGTTCAAAAGGGTCATAAATAAACTTAAAAAAGAATACAAAGTTATAGCTATAGATACGTTGGAAGCGGACGATGCTCTTGGAATTTATGCGACCAAGTACCCAGGAAATATTATTGTCTCACCTGATAAAGATATGAGACAGATCCCTGGTAAACTCTATGACTTTAAAGAAACAGTAGACATCACACCAGAAGAGGGTGCTCGATGGCATTTAACACAAGCGATGGCGGGTGATAATACCGACGGCTACGCAGGATGTCCAAACATAGGTATTAAAAGAGCAACAAGTATCTTCGAAGAGAAAGGGTACACATGGAAAGCAGTCGAAGAAACCTTCGTAGATAAAGGCTTGACTGAAGCAGACGCATTAGTTAATGCACGACTCGCACGAATACTCACCACTGACGACTTTGACCATGACAAACAAGAACCAATCCTATGGACCCCCACCCCCGAATACAGAGTTGACGACGGAGCAAGAGTTCCGACTGAAGTCAATTGAGATAGCAATTAATGATCCTAAAACACAGAAAGAGGATCTAATCACTGTCTTAATGGCACTCCAACATCAAAACATGGTGCTTGGGAATTCAATCAAACAACTACTACAAGCATGGCCGAAACCACCAACGACCACGGACCAAACTACTACCGACGAGGTTCCATTAATGTTTGGGATTTTATTAGGGACCAAGAACTTGGATTCCACCTCGGAAACGTAGTCAAGTATGTATGCCGAGCAGGTTATAAGAACGACGACATAGAAGACCTAACAAAAGCCATCCATTACTTATCAAATGAAATCGAATCAAGAACAAGCACAAGAGTTCAGGAAAGCGTTCGGAGTAAAGAATATCCAAACCCTGAGTTCTAGAAACTTACAAAAGAATCTAATCCTTGAAGAGTTTAAAGAGTTTCTTGAAGCTGAAGGTATGTTATTCAGACAGAGCTTATCTCTCCACGAAGATGCTCTTAAAGAGTTATCTGATCTTGTTTATGTCTGCTATCAATACGCAGAGAATATGAATTGGGACTTAGACGAAGCTCTACGTCGAGTCCATGCAAGTAACATGTCGAAACTAGATGAGGATGGAAAGCCTACATATAGGGAAGACGGCAAAGTTCTAAAGAGCAAAAATTATAAACCGCCTACCCTACAGGACTTAGTATAAATGGCAAATAAAATAGCAAGAACTGGCAGAGTCCAGTCATGGATTGACGATCCCACCTCACGTCTTCCAGTTTCATGTACCGTCTTCGTTGTTGAAGACTCAATGGAAGGAGACAATGGCATTCAAGCGTCTTGGAAATTTGTATCAACAGCTCTCAGATATGGAGCAGGTGTCGCAGTTCACTTGTCAAAACTACGACCCAAAGGAACCGAAAGCATTAAAGGAAATGACAAACTTGTTGCATCGGGACCAGTATCTTTCGCAAAAATCTACTCAACATTAAATGAAATTCTTCGGAGAGGGGGCACGTACCGTAACGGCGCTTGTGTTGTTACTCTTGACCTCCGGCACAGCGATATTCTGGAGTTCATACATACTCCCCGTGCAGAACTTCCTTGGGTCAAAAGATGCATTAACCTCACCCCTAAAGACTGGGAAGAATCAACTACAGAAGTTAGAGACGCCGTCCTTAAAGGAATTGCCAAAGGGGACATCTGGCTTGCCAAAATAAAACACGATCAAAATGGAAACAGAATTTACTCCAACGTATGCTTGGAAATCTTCATCGGATCCAGGTCCACATGTTTGCTTCAGCACATCAACTTGGGGGCTTGCCGTATCGGAGAACTTAGTGGAGCTTTCGCTGAGGGTATGTCCTCGTTGTGCGAACTCCACAGCAGAACTGGTGTCGAAGAATCTGGAGAATATCTTCCGCCCGAAAAGGATCGCCAAGTCGGACTTGGACTCCTTGGACTAGCTAATTTCTTAAGATTAAATAACATTACTTACGCCCAGTTTGGCGACTCACTTGAAAGTATTAATAAAGGAGAGTGGGTCGAAGGTACCAGTGGCATCGCAGCACGGGAACTTTACTTGGGCATACAAAAGGCTGCGTCTATTGCAAACCAGTACGAGATGGATAGAGCATTCGCCATAGCTCCAACTGCATCTTGTTCTTATAGAAGTAAAGATCTCGAAGGCTTCACGTCAACTCCAGAGATCGCACCACCTATAGCTCGCACAGTAGATAGAGACTCAGGTACATTCGGGGTACAACAATATGAATATGGTGACGTAGAAATCGCATCCGAAGTTGGATGGGATGCATATAAGAAAGTAGCTGATCAGGTAATGATCATGCTAGGAAAAACAGGATTGCTTCATGGCTACAGCTTCAACTCTTGGAGTGATGTAGTGACTTACGATGAAGCATTTATAGACGAGTGGCTTGATAGTCCACAGACGTCTCTCTATTATTCTCTGCAAGTTATGTCCGACGTACAGGATAAGTCAGATGCTTATGCTGCCTTAGATCAAGAAGACGTTGACACTTACTTAGCAGACATATTGAGTACCCCAGAAGAAATTACCTGTGACTGTCAACAATGAACCCGTATGAAAAGTTACTCGCAAGAAAGAGAACATGGACTCCTGTCAAAACTACAGGAGGAACACTTAAAGAAGGAGCTGAAGAGACCATCTACCGCGCTTTGGCAATTAGGCACATGGAGCTTCCAGTTGGGGATTTTATCTCCGAAGCTCTTGAGAAAGATGTACCTAATGACGCACGCATACTTCTAGAATCTAACGTCCAAGACGAGGTCAAGCACGACCTCGCACTTGGTTATATCACTGACGCTATAGGCGTAGATGATAAGTCCGAACGAGAAGCTCTGTTGTTAAGAGCTGCTTGGGAGGGACACCCTGACCACATGATTACAAAAGCATTGGTGATTGAACGTGCAATATTTTTCGTACTTCTTCCCTTCTTTCGTTTTAACGGCGATGCTGGTCTTAGGACTGTCAGCGCCGACATCAGCAGAGACGAACAAATACACGTTGCCACTAACTCTCTCGTTTGTGCTGCTATGGGTCTACGCCCTAGTGGTTCTCTGGACAAACTTAGGAAAGCCACAATTAACTGGATTCTTGAACCCTTAACAGAGAATACAAGCGATAAATATTTAGACAAAAAATTTTGGCTAGATGCAAGTGATCGGCTGATGTACGAGGGGAAAGCCCCACAATTTAACGAGACAAAACGAGGCAGAATGCCTTCTTTCTTTGAACATGACAACCGGAATCTCCCTCAGTACGCTTAAGCTCCACAACGATAGGTTGGATGAGCTAATAGATAAGCTTGAGGAAAACTTTGGTTGGAAACCTATCCATCCCAAAGAAGACGTACAAGTAATTATGTACCGCGCTGGTCAAGCCAGCGTCATTGAATATATAAGATCCATTATGGACGAGGAAATTTAATGTGCTTATTTAAGTCACCATCCCCACCACCTCCACCACCATTAGCACCTGCACCACCACCACCTGCACCACCAGCTTCACCTTTACCTTCACCTGATCCATTGGTTACAGATGTAAATCCACAGGTAAAGAGAGCACGTAGTAAGAAGGATAAGAACCCAATGACTAAGGGTACAGGTGCATTAAGAATCAAGTTAGGAAGCAATGTAAACACTGGCTCTGATTCAACGGGAGGTATTAATACACCATGAACGCACGTGAGAGATACAATCAACTGGTCACAGATCGACGTCAATTCCTAGACAAAGCCGTTGAATGTTCAAAGCTCACGTTACCTTATTTAATTCAAGACGATACATCTTCAAGACCTAGACACGAAACCTTAACTGTACCTTGGCAGTCAGTGGGAGCTAAGTGTTGTGTAGCGTTAGCAGCAAAGCTAATGCTTAGCATCCTTCCTCCCCAGACTAGCTTCTTCAAGCTACAGGTAAGAGACGATAAGCTAGGTGAAGATATACCACCAGAGGCTAAGAGTGAATTAGATCTTTCTTTTTCCAAGATGGAGCGAATGGTCATGGACTATATCGCTGCATCAAATGACAGAGTAGTTATCCATCAAGCACTTAAACATTTAATTGTTGGTGGTAATTCTCTGTTATTCATGGGTAAGGATGGTATAAAGAACTACCCACTGAATAGGTATGTCGTCAATAGAGATGGAAACGGTAACGTCCTAGAAATAGTTACAAAGGAATTGATAAATAAGGATGTTCTCGGCTTTGACCTTCCAGTCCCAGTCCCGAACACCGCAATCGATGAATCACAAGGTAGTCAATCTGATGATGTCGAAGTTTACACGTGCGTGAAACTAAAGAACGGCAGATGGGAGTGGCATCAAGAGGTTCTCGATAAAATAATCCCAGAGACAAGAAGCTCTGCACCTAAGAACGCAAGCCCTTGGCTAGTTCTAACCTTTAATGAGGTTGACGGTGAGCAATATGGACGCGGAAGAGTTGAAGAATTCTTAGGCGACCTCAAATCATTAGAAGGATTATCACAAGCTCTAGTTGAAGGAGCAGCAGCAGCAAGTAAGGTTATCTTCCTTGTCTCTCCTAGCTCAACAACTAAGCCAGCAACCATAGCTAAAGCAGCCAATGGTGCAATAGTTCAGGGTCGTGCAGAAGACGTACAAGTTGTGCAAGTTGGAAAGACTGCTGACTTTGCTACGGCGGCACAGATGGCTCAAACTATTGAGAAGAGATTACTAGAAGCTTTCCTTGTAATGAACGTAAGGAATGCAGAACGAGTTACAGCCGAGGAGGTCCGACTTACACAGTTAGAACTTGAACAACAACTCGGAGGTATCTTCTCATTACTAACTGTCTCCTTCCTTATTCCATATCTAGCTAGAACTCTATTGGTCTTACAAAGATCTAATGAACTACCTAAGCTACCTAAAGATTTAGTACGCCCCAAGATTGTTGCGGGTGTTAACGCATTAGGTAGAGGTCAGGATAGAGAGAGCTTGAATATGTTTATTGCAACCATTGCTCAGACTCTAGGTCCAGAAGCATTGATGAGATATATAAACCCAGAGGAAGCTATTAAAAGGTTAGCTGCTGCACAGGGTATAGATGTATTGAATCTAGTTAAGACTGCAGAGCAGATTGAAGATGAGAAGGAAGAGGCTATGAGCAATCAACAGAATCAAACCTTACTGGAACAAGCTGGTCAGTTTGCCAATTCAAAGATGGCTGACAGTGAGAACCTACAAGGTATGCAAGAACAAGCACAACCACCTACGGAGTAAATGGCAGAGACATTATCGTATGACAATACCCCTGACACAGAAGTCCTAACCGATGAGGAACAGGACTCTCTGGCAGTGGGGGAAGAGCTTGAAGCTCAACAAGAACAACTACTAGCAGGTAAGTATAAGAACGCTGAAGATCTTGAGTCGGCTTACCTCGAACTACAAAAGAAACTAGGTAGCGATGACGAAGAAGGAGAAGAGTACGAAGACGAAGGAGAAGGAATTGATGAGGAGGTATCTGATGAAGCTCCTGCAGTCAGTCTGATTAATGAAGCTTCAGAAGAGTATTACGCAAATGATGGAGAGCTTAGTCCTGAGACTATAGAAAAGTTCTCTAGCATGAGTAGTCAAGACCTCGTCAATGCTTACCTTGAAATTCAAAAGAACAATCCACAAGCTCAGCAGACTCAAGCTGTTGAGTTAAGTGATGCAAGTGTTAATGAAATACAGAACTCTGCTGGTGGAGAGCAAGCTTATGAACAGCTAACTTCATGGGCTGCTGCAAATCTACCAGACCATGAGATAGATGCTTTCGACAACCTTGTAGATAGTGGCAACGTAGCTGCTATCAAGATGGGACTGACAGCATTGCAATCTAAGTACAAAGAAATTAATGGATACGAAGGTCGGATGTTACAAGGTAAACAACCAACTACATCTGGTCAGGTATTTAGAAGTCAAGCAGAATTGGTAGCCGCTATGGGTGATCCTCGTTACGATACTGATCCTGCTTATAGGCAAGACGTTATTTCCAAACTAGACAATTCAGATCTCAATTTCTAATGGCAAAAAAACTTAACACCCCACCAAAGAGACCTTGTCCTTCCGGCTTCGTTAGGAACTCGAAAGGTCAGTGCGTACAGAAAGGAGTAGGACCAGGTTACAAACCTTAAGTAGTCATGGCGACCTGAACTTTCATCATCGCCTAACACCTACTTTGAATTCAATGACAACTACTACCGAATACGGTAAGCAGAACATCTTCGCAAAAGAACCACCGATACAACTTATGGAAAACCATAACCACGAAGGCGATCCTATGCACATCGCTGAAGAGCTTAATGGACGAGTAGCAATGCTCGGTATCGTTGCAGCTCTAGGTGCATACCTAACAACAGGTCAGATTATTCCTGGCATATTTTAAATGAACACAACAGCCACATTAACTAAACCTACAAACTGGAATAGCTTTTGTGACTGGGTTACTAGCACCAACAACCGACTATACGTTGGTTGGTTTGGTGTGCTTATGATTCCCGCACTCTTAACAGCAGCTACTGCCTTTTTAATTGCATTCGTAGCAGCACCACCCGTAGATATTGATGGAATACGTGAACCAGTTGCAGGCTCACTACTCTATGGAAACAACATCATCTCGGGGGCAATCGTACCCAGCTCAAATGCAATCGGTCTCCACTTCTATCCCATCTGGGAAGCAGCCAATCTCGATGAATGGCTTTACAACGGTGGACCCTACCAGCTCATCGTCTTCCACTTTCTTATCGGTATCTCAGCTTACTTGGGACGCCAATGGGAACTTAGTTACCGACTAGGAATGCGACCATGGATTTGCGTAGCTTATTCCGCACCAGTCGCTGCATCATTTGCAGTCTTCCTCGTGTATCCATTCGGACAGGGGAGCTTCAGTGATGGTATGCCTCTTGGTATTAGCGGTACTTTCAATTTTATGTTCGTATTCCAAGCCGAACATAATATCCTCATGCACCCTTTCCACATGCTCGGTGTTGCTGGGGTATTCGGCGGTGCTCTTTTCGCTGCAATGCACGGAAGTCTTGTTACTTCCTCACTTATTAAGGAAACAACTGGCTTAATTTCTCAGAACTATGGATACAAGTTCGGTCAAGAGGAGGAGACGTATAACATTGTTGCGGCTCATGGCTACTTTGGGAGACTTATCTTTCAGTATGCCTCTTTTAATAATAGCCGGAGTCTACATTTTTTCCTTGCTACTTTCCCCGTCGTTTGCATTTGGCTTACCTCTATGGGAATCTCCACTATGGCTTTTAATCTCAACGGCTTTAACTTTAACCAGTCCGTCGTCGATGCCAGTGGAAGAACAGTCCCAACTTGGGCAGACGTTCTTAACCGTGCTGACTTAGGCATGGAAGTAATGCATGAAAGGAACGCTCATAATTTCCCACTTGATTTAGCAACCACAGAGGTTACACAAAATGCCTAAAGGCAAAGGTACTTACGGTACAAAGAAAGGAAGACCTCCTAAAAAATAATGCCACGTCCGTTCATCCAATAGGACGCATGAAACCTAAGCATGGAACGGGGCTTAGGTATTGAGGTTTTACTATGACTCAACTAGAACTACAAGCTCGTATCAAAGAGCAGAAAGCTTTAGAGAGATCAGAGAAACTTAAATATCGTGGCATCACGTACTACAAATCTTACAAAAATTAATTTAATGAAAACAATTGCACTTGCTCTCGCAGCCACCACATTAGCGTCTGCACCTGCATCCGCTGGCTTTTATTTAAACGCCGAATCCAATGATGGATATACAGGTTCTGAATATTCAGGTAGAACTGTTGACGTACATCTTGGTTATGAAGGCACAGCTAAGAAGTTTGATTACTACATTCAAGGCGGTCCAGCATTCACTGCTGTTGCTGATGTAGATGGAACTGAACAAGTATTGTCTGGAAAGCTTGGAGGTACATGGAATGTATCTCAGAAGTTAGGTATCTATGGTGAGTTCTCAGGAATCACAAAAGAAGATGCTGACAATTCATACGGTACAAAGCTTGGAGCTAAGTATTCATTCTAATGGCTCACCAAACAGATAAAGCACGTGCTTCAGTAACTAGCTATTCACCCGAATCACATCACAATAAACCAGAAGAGCATGAAGAAACTAAAGAGAAGTTCGATGAGGACATCTCTTTAGAAGAAGCTCTCTCAACTTTATAAAGAGCATGGCAGAAAACGTAAGAAAATTAAAAGTTACTACCACAGGTAGGAAACAAATACCAATCACAGTTGCCAAGAAGACAACTAAAAAAAAGGAGACTGAATAAGTCTCAGGAAGAGAGGCACCTCAGAGTCGGACCTCTCTTTCATTTGGCTTTTAGCCCCTGCGGGGATACCTATTAGCCGTCTAGACGGTGGGATAGACCACATTTATATGCATTTTAATTCGCGCGAACAGGTTAATACTCATTCAATACATTTTAAATTAAAGATAAATGCCACATCAGTCATCAGATTTAACTACCTCCTTAACTAGGCAAGGTAGGTTAAACGATGCCAACACTGATAACAGAGCACTTTTTTTGAAATTGTTCAGTGGTGAGATGTTCAAAGGATTCCAGCACGAGACAATAGCTCGTGACTTGGTAATGAAGAGAACACTCAAGAATGGAAAATCTCTACAGTTCATCTACACAGGTAGAACAACTGCTGAGTTCCATACACCAGGCAATTCAATACTAGGTAACAGTGATGGCGCACCTCCAGTCGCAGAGAAGACAGTAACATGCGACGACCTACTCATTTCCAGTGCTTTCGTTTACGAGTTAGACGAGACACTTGCTCATTACGAATTGAGAGGAGAGATCTCTAAAAAGATCGGCTACGCTTTAGCAGAAAAATATGATCGCCTAATCTTCAGAGCGATTGCTAAAGGTGCAAGACAAGCAAGTCCAGTTGGTAAATCATCTTCATTCAGAGAACCAGGCGGAACACAGATCCGTGTAGGTTCAGGTACAAACGAATCAGATGCTTTCGGTGCGACTAACTTAGTAAACGCATTCTTTGATGCAGCAGCAGCAATGGACGAGAAGGGCGTCAGCTCTCAGGGTCGTGTTGCAGTCTTAAACCCACGTCAGTACTACAGCTTAATACAGCAGACTGGCGAGAATGGTTTGATCAACAGAGACGTCCAAGGATCTGCATTGCAGTCTGGTAAAGGCGTTGTTGAGATAGCTGGTATCAAGATCTACAAGTCCATGAACATACCTTTCTTAGGTCAGCATGGAACTAAGTATGGTGGAACTACTGGCGAAGACGACATTCTCAGAAAAGGAGATTTCGTTGGAACTGATATAACAGCAGCTACTGCACAATCTAATGCAGGTGCTGGTGGATTCAATAACAACTACGGTGGAGCTACTGCATTCGATAAGACATGTGGTCTTATCTTCCAGAAGGAAGCCGCAGCAGTTGTAGAAGCTATCGGTCCTCAAGTACAAGTTACTTCAGGGGACGTTTCAGTGGTTTACCAGGGAGATGTCATATTAGGACGTCTCGCAATGGGAGCCGACTTCTTAAACCCAGCAGCAGCAGTTGAACTATATGTAGGTGCTAGTGCTCCAGCAGCATTCGGTGCTACATATCCAGCTAACGCTTAATTTATACATTTACACAGGGGGGCTTCGGCTCCCCTTTTTTTTATGGCTATTCCCACAACAGTTGACACCGATACAGAACTATCCGCAGTGAATTCAATACTGGGAGCTATCGGTCAGTCACCAATAACAACATTAAACTTTGAGAATCCAGAGATAGGATTCATCTACAACATACTGACCGAAGTCAATAAGGATGTACAGAACGAGGGTTGGGTATTCAATACAGAACTTGGAAGAGAGTTTCCATTATCGTCAGGTAAGATCCCTATCCCTGCTAACGTATTAAGATTTGATTTACACGGAGACCATCACGACAGGGCTAAAAATTTAATCAGAAAAAATGGTTATCTATATGACACTAATGCACATACAGATATATTCACTACCGCACTTAAACTAGATGTAACTTGGCTTTGGGCTTTCACAGAACTACCTCCTGCGTTTAAGAGATACATAATATCTAGAGCTTCAGTAAGAGCTGCAACTCAGTTAGTAAGTAATCCACAACTTGTACAACTACTACAACAACAAGAAGCATTAACAAGAGCTACTTGTATGGAGTACGAATGCAATCAGGGTGATCATTCATTCATGGGATTCCCTAGTGAAAGTACATATAAAACTTATCAACCTTATTCGGTGCTTCATAGATGACGAGTATTACACAACAGATTGCTAATTATGTTGGTGGTATATCTCAGCAACCAGATGAGCTAAAGAAACCTGGACAAGTTAGAGCAGCTAAGAATGTATTACCTGATGTCACCCATGGTCTATTAAAAAGACCTGGTGGTAGGTTAGTTGGTAATGCTTTAAGTGCTTATACAACTGATAGTAAGTGGTTCCACTACTACAGAGATGAGAACGAACAGTACATAGGTCAGATCCAAGCATCAGATGGTCAAATAAAAATGTGGAGATGTAGTGATGGTCAAGCTATGACTGTTACTAACAACTTAACAACGACAACAAAAACAGGTATTTATTCAAGAGGTAATGATGGATTCATAACTGTAATTATAAATGATCATAATTTTTATGAAGGACAGACTATTCATCTAGACTTCTCTGGTGATTCTAATTTTACAAATACTGCTGTAGATGGTTATTATAAAATTACTTCGTTGGAAACTATCAATTCTTTTAAGGTTAAAGATGGTGTACTAAATTCAAACCTAACAGGTGTTGTTACTGCAAAATATGATTATCTAATACATTTTAATGAGGCAGATCTACAAACTCTTACTCTTAATGACTATACCTATATAACAAACAGAATTCAGCCTGTTGGAATGTTGAACAATGCTTCAACAGTTAATCCAGTTAGACAACCAGAGGCATATATAGAGTTAAAGAAAGTTGCTTATGCTAGTCAGTATTCAGTTAACTTATTTGATAGTACAGCTTTATCTACAGTAACTACAGCTACACGTATAAAAGTTGAACTAGAGAAATCAAGTAATAACTATTGTAATAACAGTACGGCTAATGATGGCAATAGTAATCCCTTGAATGGGACCATGGGTACATACGCTGAACGAATAACTAACTCTTTCACTACAAGATGTAGCTCTAATGCTGGTGATAATAGAGATGCTTATGCTCCTAATGTAGGCACTAGAATATTTAGTATTGAAGATGGTGCGTTAGTAGATGATAGAGGTCCATGGAACCCCACCACTGACCATGGATATAATATTGATGTTAAAGACTCAGGTGGTAACTCAGTAAATAGAGGTAAAGATTTATATTTTCGTATAACTACAACTGGTCAATCAGTACCTTTCACATCAGGTTCAGATACTACATACCAAGCAAGATACACCACAACCAGTGATCTTTTATATGGTGGACAAGGTTGGTTAAAAGATGATTACTTTTATGTATGGATGAAGAATGCCTACTATAAGGTAACGATAGAAGAGATAAGTACTTCAAAGGTTCAAGCTGACCTTGGATTAATTCGACCAGAACCTACATCGTTTGATACTAAAACTACAGTTACTGCTGAAAGTATTCTTGGTGCTATTAGAACAGACATAGTAGCTACAGGTAATTTCACAGATGCTAATGTTCAACAGATAGGTAATGGTATTTATATAACCAGACCTTCAGGCGCATTCAACATAAGTACACCAGTGGGAGACCTGCTTAACGTATTTACTAACTCAGTTAAAGATGTAGCTGACCTACCTAAGCAATGCAAACATGGTTATGTAGTAAAGGTTGCTAATAGTGAAGCTGAAGAAGACGATTACTATGTAAAGTTTATTGGTAAATTAAAAACAGGTGGTGATGAAAATAATGATAACGATTACTTAGACGGTGATGGTGTCTGGGAAGAGTGTCCTGAACCTGGAGTTAAGACTCAACTAGATCCAGCTACTATGCCTATACAACTTGTAAGGCAAGCTGATGGAACATTTACAGTCTCTCAAGTAGATTGGGAGAAGCGTTTAGTAGGAGATACAACAACGGTTCCTGAACCTTCATTCATTGGTAAAACAATAAACAAGATGTTGTTCTTTAGGAACAGACTTGCCATGCTCAGTGATGAGAATGTGATTATGTCTAGACCTGGAGACTTCTATAACTTCTGGCCGAAGTCAGCTATCACATTTACAGCTTCAGATAACATAGATATATCCTGTAGTTCTGAGTATCCAGCTATTGTTTATGATGGATTACAAGTTAACTCTGGTCTAGTCTTATTCACTAAGAATCAACAGTTTATGTTGACTACAGATAGTGATGTACTTAGTCCATTAACTGCAAAGATAAACTCACTATCTTCTTATAACTTTAACTTTGAAACCAATCCAATTTCACTAGGTACAACCATTGCGTTCTTAGATAACGCAGGTAAGTACACACGTTTCTTTGAGATGCAAGCTGTACTACGTGAAGGTGAACCAAACGTACTAGAACAAAGTAAGAACATATCAAAGTTATTTCCAAAAGATATTGATCTTGTTGCTAACTCAAGAGAGAACGGTACTATCTTTTTCGGAATTAAAGGTACAAATAAGTTATATGGTTTCAGGTATTACCAAACAGGAGAACGTAGAGTACAACAAGCTTGGTTTGAATGGGAGTTAAGTGGAACTATAGAGCACATAGCTATGCTTGATGATGCGTTGTATGCAGTGGTTAAGAACACTGGATATACCATGCAGAAATTCAGCCTTAAGCTAGACGATAACTCTCATACCATTGTTAGTGATGATACCTATAGGGTTCACTTAGATAATTCTAAGAGCTTTGCTTATACCAACCTAACGTATGTAGCTGATGAAGACTATACAAAGCTAGATCATACGGCTGCTGACTTTAGTGGTTCAGGACAGCTATATGCTGTTGCTGTATCTACAAGTACAGATAAGGAGTTTAATGGTCTTGTATCTGAGGTAACTACATTTGATGATGCGTCTGACGGCGATAAAAAAAAAGTAAAGATCCCTGGTAACTGGACTACAAGTACTGCATCTAAAGCATTTAATGTTGTCATTGGTTATGCCTTTGATATGGAAGTAGAGTTTCCTACTATCTATGTACAGCAACAAGAAGGTGAACGGTTTACATCTGATATACAAAGCTCACTTGTTCTACATCGTATTAAGCTAAGTCTTGGTCCTACAGGTGTTTATAACACCAATCTAAAACGACTAGGAAAGCCAGATTATCCAGAAACTTTTGAATCAGTCATGGCTGATGCTTATACAGTTAACACAGCAGGTATAGATAAAGAACAAATAGCTACATTACCTGTATATGAAAAGAATACAAACTTAACACTTACCCTTAAGTCCACTCATCCGACACCAGCAACATTGTATTCATTGAACTGGGAAGGAGACTATACAAATAGATATTATAAACGTGTCTAAATTTATTCACCCCATTACGTTAGAGGCTGCCAAAGAGGTGGCTTCTAACCTACGTCCAGAAGACCATAGAGAGGTCCAAGAGGGTCATGGACATGATCCTATAGTACACGTACCTTCGGGTGCTCTCATTGGTGATTCAGTGTATTTTACTATGCCTGACGGTCGATTAGCAGGTATAGCTGGAGTACATGAAAACGGACAGATATGGATGTTATGCACACCCGCAATCCATAAGTATCCAATTACGTTCGCTAGAGAAGCGAGACGATTTATAGAAAGCAGAACAGAGAAGTTGCTGTGGAACATTGTTGATGAACGCAACACAGTCCATTTGAAGTTACTTCGATTCTTAGGGTTCAAGTTTTTAAGAAGACTTAATCACGGACCCAACAATTTATCCTTTATAGAATTTTGCCGTGTGCGACGTAGCAACAGCAGCAACAGTAGGGTCTAGTGCTATAGGTGCTATTGGTAGTGCCTCTAGTGCTAGGAGCGCAAACAAAGCTGCTAAGAGTGATTATGAGTACAAACTCAAAGTAAGAAAAAACAGATGGATGCGTGATAAATCACTCTATCAAAACAAGCAAGTCCAGTTTGATCGCGATATAGATGAATCTGATATTGCAGCCCAGAGAGCTTATACGCAGTCCCAGAATAATTTAAACTTTATTAGAGAACAAGCAATGCTTGACCATGAAAAAGATTTTATGTCAATGCTACAAGCAGAGGGTCTGATAGAAGCAAAAGCAGCAGAACGAGGAGTAGGTGGAAGATCAGTACAAAGAATGATCATAGGTAATCTTGGTAAATATGGACGAGCCAATGCAACACGTAGTCGAGCTTTAACTCAGACAGAATATAGATTTAAAGAGGCTAATGAAAGTATTAGACGTCAGTTAATTTCAAGACAGAACAAACTATTTAGTGGAGTAGCTATACAACCACAAGTAGATCTACCGCCTCCGGCACCTGTCATGCAGAATCCAAACCAAATGTTAATGCTTGGATTAGCTGGTGCAGCCTTTGATGGTATGGGTGCATATGAGAACAATAAAGCACCAAATATATTTGATACATATTCAAGTCCTCTTAAACCTCGCTACTAATGACTGAACATTACTCATTCAGAGGTGGAACCTTTGACCCAGTTGACAATATAGATGTCACATCAGAACAAGAAAAAGAAAACAACAGAATAGAAAGATCTGAAAATGAATACTTTGAAGCATTAAGGGCAAACGACAGAAGAAACATTAAAAACACCCAACAACTTTGGAATTCATTAGGTAATCTTTCTAAATCAATTAAAGGTTATGCAGAAGAAAAGCATAAGAAATATATAAAAGAGGAAGAAGCTAGAGGAGCGATGTTATCAATAGAAAAAGATTATGACTACGAGGATTTACAAGCTCTGCTTAATGAAGAAGAGGTAATGAAAGCAGAGCATATTAGGCTTTCAACTATTGGAGGTGAAATAGAAAAAGAGACTGGTAGTTTTACTATTGGTAACGAAGTCAGAGGTCTTTCAAAATGGGCACAATATTCATTTATTAAAAATACCCTATTGAGAGAAGGTAAAGATTATCAAGAATATAAGAGACAAGCTTTAGACACAGTAAAGATAACGATTGATAGAGGAGACGGTAAAGGTCCGGTAGATATTGTAGGTATTAAGAATGCTACAAACCAAGCCGAAGCTGATGCTATGGAAGCAAAAGTTAGGACTCAATTTATTGAGAGATTTGCTGGTTATAGTCCTGTCTTACTACAGGCAACAGTTAAAGAGAACATTGACACGGTTGATGAAAACGATAGAGCTGAGCGTGCTAAAAAGTTTGATGAGGATGCAAAAAAATATTATGAAGAACAAGAACGTCTAGATCTTATTGATAATGTAAGAGCAAGCGCTGACGGAGGTCGAGCACATGTTGACTTTTGGATTGAGAAAAACAAATACAAATATAACGATAACATTGGTTTAACTAGAAACGCTTTAGCAGATCATCTTTATTCTGCTGTAGAAAGTGGTGAGCTTCCATTACCTGAAGCTTTAGGTGTAGTACAAGAAAGAATCCCTAATAGAGGTACAAAGGGTGATGTCGATATGACTCACTGGAAAGAGTGGCGGACTCTAGAATCACGTTTATTTGAAGCAAACAGCAAGTGGATGAAAGAGTCTGAAGACTTTACAGAAGATGCTATGCAAGCTGACGCTGAATTACTTGCAACAGCAAACAGACAACTCACTCCAAAAGAAGCTGCTGATTATGTTAGACGTCATCGTGAGTTATATCCTGGCAAAGCTATTCCAGACTTAGCTTGGAACTTCCTACATGGTTGGGAGAATGATGATGCTATGCGTCAAATCTTAAATAAAAAAGTTCTAGCAAAAGGTGGTGTTACTGAACAGGATCTAGAAAGTGCAAGCCCTACGGTTTATGATGAATTTAAAACTAACATCATTAGATCTGGTCAAGAGAAAATCACTGCAACTGCACAACTAGGTAGAGATACAACTACTTATATTAGAAACCGTGTTGCTAATGGAATGACATTAACACTAGGCACTGGTGAAACAACTAGCCTTGAGTTCGATACGTTACTAAAAAAAGCTAGTCTTGATTTTGTTAATGACTATAATAGTAGCCTTGAAGAACTTGGTGATCCAGCCGCAGCATTAAAGTTTGCTAAAGATAGCTTAATTAGAAATGTAATTGATAATGAGAAAGGTTATCGAGAAACTAATAGTACATATCAATTTACTGAGGGTGATAAAGCTAGGCGAGACGCGCTTACAGCAGCTCAAGCAGTTATTAAACCTAGATCAGGAGGATGGCGAGTTACAAAACTACCAGTACCTGATGAGGAATTAGAAGAACTTAAAGTATGGGCTGCTACTGGTGGTGAAGGTCTAGTACCTTCTTACTATGCAAAACTTGCTGCTGATAATGGTCTGTACGGAAGAGCTTTAGCTGCTGCCCAAGCGTCTCTATATGAATTCGAATCACCTAAAGTAGATGAATCTAAACTAGAAAAACTTAGTCCAGCTATACGGCGTTTATTAACATATAAACCAAGCCCAACGTCTATTGAGATAGCAAAGAAAGAATACGAGAGAGAAGAAATAGATAAACCTTATGGTGCTAAGCCAACAGCAGCAGGGTCAAAACTACCTTATTGGCAACAATCAACGAATCTCCGACCTGGTCTCTAGCTGTGGCTAATCCTAAACCGTAGATTCATTATTACTGCGGTAACACAATGGATGAATTAGAACTATTAGACTATCAATCTGACAACACCATCTCTGATGAGGAAGCTGCACAGAAAGCTAAAGACCGAGCAGGGATGGTTGAACATAGAGAAAAACTTGAAGCCGAAAGAGTAGCAACTCAACAACAAGCTCAAGAAGACTTAAACCAAAGAAATTCAGAGATAGACGACTCCAGAAATAAAAAGAACTGGGGTGCTGGTGAGTACACCAAAGAAGTCTTCTCGGCTATTGGAGGCGGTGCTCAAGATACATTATCAAGTTTAGTCACCCTACCTGAACGCATTATTGATGCTGCTACAGGTGAGATGGGTAGAGAATCAAAAACACCCGAAGGTTATAAACCTGAGTGGGATGACTGGTTTGTAGATGATAAAAACCCTATCGAAACAAAGACATGGTGGGGCGGAGTCATTAGAGGTATTACACACTTTGGAACGTTAGCTGCTGTACCTGTCCCTGGATTTGGTGCTGCTGCAAAGGTAGGTAGTATTTCGACAGGGGTAGCTAGTAAAGCTGTAGGAGCTGTGGTTCCTAAGCTATTAGCTAATCAAGGTTTAAAACAAGGAGTAAAGGCTGTAGGTAAAGGAGTATTAGCTGGTGTCAAGGTTGATGCTTTATCAATGACTTCTCAGGGAAGTAACGCTTTAGGTGTTCTTAAAGAGCATTATCCAGAAATAGAGATTCCATTAATAGATGGATTAGCAACTAACAAACACGACCATCCAATGTTAAAGACATTTAAGAATGTTGTGGAAGGTATGGGTCTTGGTGTTATTTCAGACACCGTTATTGAAGGCTTAAAAGTTGGGTTTAAAGGATCTTCAGAATCAGTTAGTGCAGCTTTTAAAAAGAGCAGAACAGTACAAGAGATGCAGCAGGGTAAGTCTGAGTTACAAGGTGGTAATAAAATTCATACACGTATTAATGAATTAGAAAACAAGCTACCACCTAATCCAAATGCAGATAAATATTCAAGCCTAGCTAATGCACTCTCTCAAGCTAAAGACGACTTAAGTGCAACTCAGTATCCGAAAAATGGTAAAAGGATTGCAGCTCAAGTAAATAGATCTAAAGAGAATGTAGCAAGACTTGAAGATGAATTTGCAGCAGTTAAAAAAGAGTATGACGAATGGAACCCAGGAGAGGAGTACCAAGAAATTATCGAGGATCTAACCAACCTCAAAGCACAAAGAGATGGTGTAGCTTCTGAATATAGTCCTTACAAAAACGAACCTAAAGCACAACACGAAGGTAATGCTACGTCTGTAGAACATGTAGACGATGTTATTACTACCCAGCAGCAAACTAAAACTTATGGAAATGAGAAAGGTTCTACTGGTGGAATGTTGACAAGAGTTGGTATTAGAAACGTGATGGAGTCTTCCAAATTAGCTTGGGACGAAGTCAAGGTATATGCCAAAGCTATAGGAGCTAGTCCAAAGATGAAGGCTGACATACAAGCATATAGAGATGCTGGTAAAACACCAGCTCAGTATGAAGCCGATAACTTATGGATGTTTAAGGAAATGGTAGAAGGTAGAGATACCTCTGAAATGACTGTTGAAGAGTTCCTTGCACCATTAAGAAATAAAGCTGGTGTTATACAAACAAAAAAATTACCAACTGGAGGATCAGTTCCATACCTAGATCAACACAGTGTTAGAGCACTTGATTTAGTAAGTGGAGATTTACTTAGAAGACTTAGAGACTCAGGAATAATGAGTCGAGAGTTAGAAGATATTGTCAACGTAAATGGCGTTGGTGGTCCTACTAATAACATAGTTGAACAGTTATTAGCTGTAACTAAACTGACTAAGATGTCTCGTCTAATGGCTGGTCAAGATTTAAAAGCATTGGATAATCCAAACTACAAACGGATGACCAAGCAACAGATGGAAGAAACCGTAGACGCTGCTGCTATGGAGAATATCAAAGCTCTACAACTAGCAACAAAACTAGCTGAAGGTGGGGACGATCAACTTCTAACATCCATCAGACACATGATCTCCGAAGCTGAAGACATACATAATGTAGAAGATCTCATGGCATTCCTACGCAAAAAGATGCGGGGTGGTGAACTAAATGGCTCTGTAAGACAAGGCTTACTTGTTAAAGAGTTAGGTATGGTTATGACTAATAGCGTTCTCTCTGGTCCTAAGACACCAGTTAGAGCAATCATGGGTACTTCTAGTGCAGTCTTTATGAGACCAATGTCTCAGGTAGTAGGTGCTGCTTTATCTGGTAATGGTCGTGCTTATAGAGAAGGATTAGCTACTGTTAACGCAATGGTACAGGCAGTACCAGAGTCATTTACCGTATTTAAAAGAAAGCTAAAAGGTTATTGGTCTGGCGACATAGCAAGTATTAGGACACGTTTTGCAGAGAAGAATGCTTTAGATGAGAACTGGGAAGCTATGAAGTATCTAACTGAGAAGGAAGGTACTAAGGCTGATAAGGCTGCGTTTTATGTAGCTAACATGGCTAGAAGTGCGAATGATAATAACTTCCTTACATACTCTACTAAGGTCATGGCAGCGACTGACGATGCTTTTGGCTATATATTAGGTAGAGGACGTTTAAGAGAGAAAGCTTATAGGCAAGTTTTTAACGAAGTTGATGGTAATTATGTTGATGTATCTCCAGAGATGATAGCTAAAGCTGAGAATAGCTTAGTTGATAAGATATTTGATGCTGAAGGAAACCTAACTGATGAGTACATTATAGCTGCTAAAAAAGAAGCAACTCTAACGCAAGACTTAACAGGTTTTGCTGAAGGTCTAGATAAGGTATTTAAGGAAACTCCCTGGGCTAGACCTTTCTTCTTATTCGCTAGGACTGGTGTAAACGGATTAGCACTGACTGCTAAACATACACCTGGTTTTAACTTCTTCGTGAAGGAGTGGAATGATATTTTCTTTGCTTCACCAGATAATCTTAAAGATGTATTTAAGTATGGAATAGAAAATGCTGATGACCTAGCCAATGCTAAAGCATTACAAGCTGGTCGATTAGCTATTGGAAGTAGCGTCATATTCATGGCTGGTCAAAAGTTCTTAGGTGGAGAGTTACATGGTAACGGTCCAGTTAATAGACAACAAAGGCAGTTATGGACCGACTCAGGTTGGAGACCAAGAACTATAAAAATAGGTGATGTTTGGGTCAGTTATGATGCTTTCGAACCATTCAATCAAATACTCTCAATTATAGGAGACATTGGTGATCATCAAGAATTAATGGGTGAGGAGTGGGCTGAAGATAATTTGCAAAAGTTAGCTCTTGTTGTAGCTCAAGGTATTACAAGTAAATCTTACATGGCTGGCTTAACGCAATTTGTTGACTTATTTGCTGGACAACCAGGACAGCTAAATCGGATTGCAGCAGCTCTTATGAATAACACGATGCCACTCAGTAGCTTAAGAAATGAGATTGGTAAAGTTATGACTCCATATACGAGAGAGTTAGGGTCGGACATAGGTAGCTCTATAAGGAATAGAAACTTATTCTTTGAAAACATCGCTAGTGAGTCAGACAAATTACCTGTTAAAACTGATATGTGGACTGGTGAACCTATAAAGGACCATGACTTTATGACACGTATGTTTAACGCAGTATCTCCTATTCAAATGAATTTGGATTACTCACCAGGTAAGCAGTTATTATTTAATAGTGGATACGATTTAAGAACGTCAACTTACTACGCACCAGATGGTACTTCACTAACTAACTCTCCTTATATTAGAGCTTTATATCAAAAGGCTATTGGTGAACAAAGGTTAATTACAGAACTTGATAAAATGGCTGCTGATCCTGGTATTAAAAGATCCATTGCATTAATGAACTACCACAGAAATAATGGTCAACGTGACTTAGAACCTAGAGGTTATGTCCATAATACTCGAATAGCTAATTTAATTGAAAAGGCTAAAAAGAAGGCATGGGCAAAGATTAAGAATGATCCAAAGGTTATACAGTTAAGGAATAAAAAGAAAGATCTTGATGTTAGAAATGTTCAAGCACGTCAACAAAGTATAAAAGAATTAGTAAATTTAAAATCTAAATAACCATGGCAACACAACAACAATTTAATGGTACTGGTTCTCAGACTGACTTTGTAATTAACGAGTTTGAATTCTTAAAGCCTGGTGATGTCAATATAAAGGTTGGCACTGACGTACAAGAATCACCTTCTGACTACAGTATAGACGGTACAACGATTAAATTTACCTCAGCCCCAGCGTCGGGAACGAATAATATAACTGCTGAACGAGTTACCAACATAGCTACCAAAGCTCATACATACGAGCCAGGGTCAAGTATCACTGCACAATCTTTAAATGATAATCAAAACCAAGCATTATATTCAATCGAGGAGAATGCTCAGAATGCAGTCACGACAACAACATTAGCTGGAAACAAATCAACCATAACTGTTTCAACAGATAATGTTACTTGGAGCATTAACGACAATGTTATTGATAATCAACACCTAAAAGACAACGCAGTTGATACTTCAGAAATCAAACAGAATGCAGTAACATCAAATGAAATAGCAGCTAATGCAGTAGGTGCTAGTGAGTTAGCTGATAATGCTGTTGATACTACAGCTATTGCTGATAACGCTGTAACAATGGCTAAGTTAAATAGTGGAGCATTACCTACTGATATAACAGTAGCTAGTGCAAACATAGTAAATGCAACTATAGCCGAAGCTGATATAGCTAATAGTCAAATTACATTAGCCAAGTTAGCTACTGCGGTAGCAAATGCACTGACTCCTGTTGGTACTGTTATTTGGTATGCAGGTACTACGGCACCGACTGGTTTCTTAGCATGTGATGGTGCTACAAAATCCAGAACTACTTATTCGGCGTTGTTTTCAGTTATAAGTACAACATATGGTGTGGGTGATGGTAGTAGTACGTTTAACCTACCATCTATGAAAGAAGATAGTTTTGTAAGAGGTAGTACATCTCTTGCAGTAGGAACAAAACATGCTCAAGAATGGAAATCTTTTACCTTAGGATCATTTGAGGCAACTGGTACTGCGTATTCTCATGAAGCTTTTATGGGTAAGTCTGGTTCCTTCTCACCTGCTGGAGCTAGTCGTTTATTCACTGGTCACTGGTCGGTTAATAGTGGAACAGTTATAGCGTTGAAGTGGGATGGCTCAGATACAAAACCGAAATCAATAATTCTTCTGCCTTGTATTAAATACTAAATAAATGAAATGGCTGACACAGTATCAACTTATTCCACTGATGGGAATGGAAGTTTAACCACCTATACTTTTAATTTCCCTTATTTAAAAACTGAAGATATAAAAGTCTCTCTTAACGGGGCTACAACAACTGAATATAGCGTAGCTGTTAATGAAGTCACTTTCACAAGTGCTCCTGGGAATGGAGTAAAAATACTAATCTATAGAGATACAGACGTCTCATCTGCTAAGGCAGTGTTTGCATCTGGTTCTTCATTTAGAGCAACAGATTTAAACACCAACCAAGATCAAAATCTATACTCCGAACAAGAGATAGGTGATGTAGCTAACCCAAAGAATAAATCAAATTTCATTCATGGATCTTCTGCACCTGCTAATACTTTAGGTAAAGATAATGATGTCTATATTGATACAAGTAATAACAGCATATATGGTCCAAAAACTAATGGTGCTTGGGGATCAGCTTCAGCTTTAAAAGGAGCTGATGGTGCACAAGGTCCGGCGGGTACAGCGGGAGCTACAGGTCCAGCAGGAGCTACAGGTCCACAAGGTCCACAGGGACCAGCAGGTGCTGACTCAACTGTTGCAGGTCCGACAGGTCCACAAGGTGCTACAGGTCCACAAGGTCCACAGGGACCAGCAGGTTCTGACTCAACCGTTGCAGGTCCAACAGGTCCACAAGGTGCTACAGGACCGCAAGGTCCGCAGGGACCAGCAGGTGCTGACTCAACCGTTGCAGGTCCGGCGGGAGCTACAGGTCCACAGGGAGCTACAGGTAACACTGGTCCACAAGGTCCAGCAGGGGCAGACTCAACAGTAGCTGGTCCGACTGGACCGCAAGGAGCAACTGGTCCAGCAGGGGCTGACGGTAATGACGGAGCAACTGGAGCTACAGGACCGCAGGGACCAACTGGAGCCGCTGGAGCTGACGGTAATGACGGAGCGACTGGACCAGCAGGTCCAGCAGGAGCCGCTGGGGCTGACGGCTCAGACGGAGCTGCAGGATCTACAGGTCCGACAGGTCCACAGGGACCAGCAGGTGCTGCAGGTGCTGACTCGACAGTTGCAGGTCCGACAGGACCACAAGGTCCAGCAGGTGCTGATGGTGCTGATGGTGCTGATGGTGCTAATGGTACAGGAATAACAAATGGTGATAAAGGCGACATAACAGTTGCTAATTCTGGTACTGGTTCTGAATCTTGGACCATTGATAATGACACTATTGGTCTTAATGAATTAAGTGCGTCTGGAACAGCATCATCTTCTACTTATTTGAGAGGTGATAATACTTGGGCTACAGGTGTAGCAGGTCCGACAGGTCCACAGGGACCAGCAGGAGCTGATGGCAATGATGGTGCTACAGGTCCAACAGGTCCGCAGGGACCAGCAGGAGCCGCTGGAGCTGACGGTAATGATGGAGCAACAGGTGCGACTGGAGCAACAGGACCGCAGGGTCCAGCAGGTCCGACTGGGGCTGCAGGAGCTGACGGAAACGATGGTGCGACTGGAGCTACAGGTGCTCAAGGTCCAGCAGGTCCAACGGGACCAGCAGGTGCAGCTGGAGCTGACGGTAACGATGGATCTACAGGTGCTACAGGTGCTACAGGTCCGCAAGGTCCAGCAGGTGCTGCAGGTTCAAATGGCTCAGATGGATCAGATGGTGCAACGGGAGCTACAGGACCGCAAGGTCCAGCGGGTCCAACGGGCGCAGCAGGTGCTGATGGTTCAGATGGTGCAACAGGCGCGACTGGTGCTCAAGGTCCAGCAGGAGCTACAGGAGCTGCTGGCTCAGATGCAACAGTTAATACAACTAACGTCGCTGCAGCAGGAGCTGTTATGGACGGTGACTTTAGTTCTAATGGTCTTATGAAACGAACAGGTGCAGGT